>Ga0123354_10000224_pt1 | contig 50055 bp, 42 predicted proteins | sample TergutLab28metaG_2_FD_97872 | JGI IMG/M metagenome (GOLD analysis project Ga0123354, IMG submission 97872) | Labiotermes labralis P4 segment gut microbial communities from Petit-Saut dam, French Guiana - Lab288 P4 | ecosystem: Host-associated > Arthropoda: Insects > Digestive system > Gut ... | reverse complement strand
TTCTAAATGATTTCGATCTTTAGGAAAGGAGGTTTTCCGCTCAACTTCAGATAAGGTGAGGAGGTGGTGGCGATTGATTGATTATCAACTTGCAGGATTTATCCTGTGGTTGCTCTGTCAATTCGGAGTCAACCTGCTGTGTGTGCTGAGGTACTTACACAGCAAGCGTCGCCCTCGGCAAGTCAACAAACACTAAGGGCGACGTTTTATCCCCGAGGTGGGCGTTGTGCTGGCACAGGCCTTTACCTCAAATACCATTATACCAAACCGACTGTGTGTTGAGGTACTTATCAAGCGCCATTCTAAATGCCTACCAGGGGCAGAAAGACGTCGTCGATAATTTGTTCCAGGTAGGCTTTGCCGGCAGCCTCGCCATCTGAGTAGTTAGTTTCCTTGACTTCGATATCTACGTTAACTATAATGAATACGAAATCGTAGTCATATTGGTTTGATATCGATATCGTAGTCAGGAGCAGCAAACGTGATCGCACGCACACAGGTAAAAAACCCCGAACTATTAGGGGCAGTGCTACAACAGGGTCGCCTGACCGAGCAAAAGAGCCAGCGTGAACTGGCTGCTGAGCTTGGCGTAAGCCAGAAGTGGGTCTGGGAGATGGAGCAGGGTAAGCCGGGCCTGCTGATGGACCGCTTGTTTCGCATGATGCAAGCAACGGGTGTGAAACTGTATGCAGAGCTGGAACTGAAGCCAGCAGGCGAAGCGAATACGGACGGTGATTCTGGTGACTAGACTTGCTGTTACCCTGTACGATACCCTGATCGGATACCTCAGCCCAGATAATGCAGGAAGTTTTGACTTTGCCGCAGCCCCTGAGGCGTTCGAGCGCTTCAGTCTTCTCAGCCCGATTCTGAGTGTGGCAGTCCTGCTCTCTCCTCAACCGTCGCGTCATCATGCTCGGCGTCGGCGTAACTTCTTTGATGAGTTGATGCCTGAGGGGCGAAACCTTACCTGGCTCGCGCGCCAGGCCCGGCTTGACGAAGCCGATACCTTTGGCCTGCTCGCGCACTATGGGCTCGATGTTGCGGGCGCTCTCATGATCTGCCCGGAGGGAGAGACTGTCGCAGCGCAAAGTCCTCAGGTTGCCGAGGTCGATGCGAAGGAGATACATCGCATGCTCACACGGACTGCCGAGATCCCCCTTGGCAACGTAGCGCCTGTTGGCAGGACCTCGTTGGCCGGTGTGCAGACGAAAATACTGCTTGCGCGTGTAAGCGGTGGGCAGTGGTGCTCAGTTGAGGGCGGCTATCCCTCAACGCATATCATCAAGCCAGCACAGCCCGACTTTCCTGCGCTCATCTATGATGAATGTTTTTGTACGCAGCTGGCGGGGCGGTTGGGTCTGAACAGCCATAAGGTTTGGATCGAGAACTTCGCAGGGACAGACGCGCTTGTGATAGAGCGCTATGATCGAAGCACGGAGGTCCCAGGCGGGCGCATCCACCAGGAAGACTTCAATCAAGCGCTTGGGGCGCGTGGTGATCAGAAGTACCAGGAAAATGGGGGCAAGGTCTCATTGGGCCGTATCGCTGAGGTACTTGAAACATACGCTGAGCCGGGTGCGATCACTGAGCTTGCGTGCCAGCTTATCTTTGCGGTAATGATCGGCAATCTTGACCAGCATGCGAAGAATCTCAGCTTGTTACACCTTCCGGATGAAACGATACGCCTGGCGCCTGCTTATGACTGCGTGCCGGTCTCCCTCTATGAGGCGGGCGCCAGGATGGCGCTCTCGATTGATAGCGAGTACTCTTACGCAAAGCTGTCGCAGGAGATTTTGGCAAGGGAGCTTGCCTCCTGGAAAGTGAAGGAGTTCCCTGACGCTGCCAAGGCCTCTGAATTCATCCATGCGCAGAAAGAAGCAGCGGCTCGGGAGCTCTCAGCGATGACGCCCGTGGAGCACATGTCAGCGGGTCTGATGGATACGATCGCTGAGGGCATCCAGCGTTTGAGTTAAAGTACGCGCTCTGCTTGCTATTTGACCAGCGGTAAGAAGACGTCGTCGATAATTTGTTCCAGGTAGGGCATACGGGCGGGCTCGTTGCTGAGCAGGAGGCGAGCGCGCAGCAGCTCGATGGGGACGGCAAGGATGTGGTCCGGCAGGCCCGGGCGAGCTTGGCCGCGGGCAACGGCACGATCAATGATGATGCGCGTGTGGGTGAGGTCAGCCTGCCCCATGTTCTTTTGCAGATCGAAGCTGGAAACGCCGCCAGCCAGTCCATCGCTGATGATGCCGATCATAACGTCGGGACTGATGTCCTCAGAGCGCTTGACGTAGTTCTGGAGAAGCGACAGCATGTCGCCGCGCAAAGAGCCGGTATCCGCTGGTTCTGTGGCAAAGATCGAGCCTTTGGCACGCAGGATGGAGAGCGCCATCTCGATACGGCTGCTCCAGCGGCGGGCGAGCACGCTGCGGCTCGTGCCCGCGCGCGCGGCCACTCCCTTGAAGCTGAGGCGCTGGTAGCCGACTGCGGCGAGTTCGTCCGTGGCAGCTGCGATCAGCGCGTCTTCCAGCGCCTCTCCGCGGCGGCGGGTAGAAGGCGCTGTCTGTTGCGCGCTGGCGTTGTGGCGGGCTGCTTGTCTTTGTGGCATCTCTTACTCCTTGCTCCTTGCTGACAAAGGGTCAGGTACTTTGTCATACTCGAAAACTTTCTCAAAAAACTTTAAGATACATCTTGCATCTTATCTGTCTTGGTACTATACTGAGGTACATAAGATACATGATGTATTTTAACACAGAGATGGCAAAGAAGGGTGACAAAGTACCTGACCCTTTGTCAGCACGGGGGAAAGAAAGAAGCACAAGATGCAAGCTAAGAAGAGTTACGTACCGCTGGCGGTGATCACGCTGGCACATTTGATGGCAGTGCTGGATAACACGATCATGATCGTGGCTCTGCCATCGATCCAGAAGTCGCTGGGGGTCTCGGCTGTCGATCGGCAGTGGATCATCACGGCCTACACCCTGGCCTACGCGGGGTTGTTGCTGTTGGGCGGCAAGCTGGCGGATCGCTTTGGCGCGCAGCGCACGCTGATGTTTGGCGCGGTCGGCTTTGCGCTGGCATCGGCTGTGGGCGGCCTGTCGCAGGGCTTTTTGATGCTCGTGGCGGCACGCGCGGTCGAGGGAGCCTTCGGCGCCGTGCTCACCTCATCAACGAAGACCCTGCTGGCGCTGACCTACACAGAAAAACAGCAACGCGCCAAAGCAATGGGCATCTTCGGCGCAACGCTTGCAATGGGCAGCGTGCTGGGCATGGCGCTCGGCGGTCTCATCACAAGCGCCTTGTCCTGGCGCTGGTGCTTGTTCATCAACTTGCCGATCGCAGCCGTTGTGATCGCCTTCGGGCTGCGCACCTTGATGCGCCTTCCGGTCAAGCGCCACATCCACATCGATCTGATCAGCGCGGCGGTGTTCTCAGCGGCGATCATCGCCTTAGTCTATGGGCTGGGGACAGCGGCGGGTACCGGCTGGGGCGCGCCGGTGGTACTTGCCAGCTTGGCGCTCTGCGTGGTCGCCGTGTTTGTCTTTGCGCTGCTGCAACAAAAGCTCGCCAACCCGCTCTTCCCATTGCGCTTGCTGCGTGATCGCCAGCGCTCGGGAGCGTTGCTCGCCTCGATCTTCGACAGCTTTGGCACCCTGGGCCTCATGCTGATCCTGACCTTCCAGCTCCAGAAAGTCCAGGGCTATTCGGCGTTTAAGACCGGCATGACGCTCATCCCACTGATGCTTGCTACGACCTTTCTCTCAGCGGTCGTGGCGCCGCGCCTCATGCGCAAGGTGGCGCCCGTCTGGCTGATCACCGGCGACGTGTTCCTGTCCGGACTAGGGCTGCTGCCGCTCGCTTTCCTGCAGGCAGGCCCTTGGTTCTGGCCGCTCGTGATCCTCTCAGAGATCATCGAGGGCATCGGTACCGGCCTGGGCACGGCGCCGACGATGTACACGACGCTGCTGGGCGTGGAGTCCGATGACGTCGGCATCGTCAGTTCCGCCACGAGCGCGACCAGCCAGATCGGCTCATCGGTCGGTACCGCGCTGCTGAACACGATCGCGGTCAGCGTGGCTGGCATCGCCGCGACCGGCGCCGCGATGGCGCACGGTTTCTCGGTCGCCTGCGGCTACGGCGGAATCCTCCTGCTGGTCGTCAGCGTGGTGGTCTTTGTGGTGATCGGGCGCCCAAAGCGAGCGTGACAAATGCCCCTGGGGTGATTGTCACGCTGCTTCGAACAGCGGAGCAGAGCGCTAGCCCTGCGCCTCTGCTCGGAGTGGCAAGATCTCTGCGTCTCCTTGTGTCCACGAAAAAAAGTGAAAAATGGCGCTGGTGTCTACTTTGTTTGACTGCTACAGCCTCTTACGCGATGTTCGCGTTTTTCAAGCGCTAGTACTATAATTTTCACGTTGGAAAGTTCATGTACGGGCATTTTTACCTGGTTTTGACACTTTTCAAGAGAAGGGCACTTGCATCATGAAAAAAATCGATAGATATGCCGCGACAACACCGCAATATATACTCACCCGCAGGGTGCTTTCCCTGCTATTGGCGGCTGCGCTGATGCTGGCGCTGAACCTCGTGCCCGCAACGGCGGTGGCGGCTACCTTGTATGCAACTAACTGGACGGAATTGCAAAGCGCAATCTCTTCTGCGTCACCGGGAGACTCCATCCTGCTTCAAGACAGTATCACACTTGAAGGCAACATCAGCCTTAGTAGTGGCATCAGCATCTATATCAGGGGCAACTACACGCTAAACACAAATAATTATTCGATCACCATCGGTAACGGCAGCACGCTAGAAGCCCAATACAGTGGTGTTGTCGTAATCAGTAGCGGCAGCACGATCATCAACAACGGCACCATTGACATCATCGGTGATGGTACGCTTAACAATAACGGGACCATCACAAACAACGGCGTGATCCATAACAGCGGCACGATTACCGGCAGCGGCACCATCACCGGCACCGCGCCGCCGAACATCACGACGAGTTCCCCGCTGAATAACGGCACAGTGAATACAGCATATTCCCAAACGCTGACGGCGGAGAACGACCCCACGTCATGGGCGCTGGTCGGCGGTCCATCATGGATGTCAATAGACAATTCCGGCAAAGTCTCCGGCACACCCACGACGACAGGAACGTCAAATTTTTCAGTCACGGCGACAAACAGCGGCGGGTTCCATACAAAGCAGTTCAGCATAACCATCGTACAGCCCTCTGCCGACCTTGCGGTCACCCTAGACGACGGAGTCACTAGCGTTGTGCCCGGCACGTCCACAACTTATAACGTCAGGGCTTCCAACGTTGGGCCATCCGACGTAACCGGCGCAAGTCTGTCTGTGCCGACGCCAACAGGCGCGGCTTCGGCATCGTGGTCATTCATCGGCGCGCTGGTCGGCGGCGACGTAACCGGTCCTACTTCGGGCAGCGGCGCCTTATCCACCACCGTCGACCTTCCGGCGGGCGCGACGGTCGTCTTTTTATATACTGTTCAGATAGACCCCTCGGCCACAGGTTCTTTGTCCGTGACGGCGTCAATCACGCCGCCGTCTGGCGTGATCGACCCCAACCCCTCCAACAACACGGCGACCGACACGGATACAATCGGAAATGCCGCCCCCACGCTCACCGCTATTTCTGGTCCGGCCGTGGTTCTTGGAAGCAGTGCGCCTCTGACGGCGTCGGCGACGCTGGCGGGAGGATTAGCCCCGACAGGGACCATGACGTTTGCATTGGCGGGACCGGGAGGCGGAGTCGTTTATACGGACGTGGTCCCGGTTTCCGACAACGGTACCTATTCAACTTCTCAGGGCAATAATCCGGGCGGGTTTTTGCCCACAACGACAGGGACGTATCAATGGGTCGCTTCCTATTCCGGCGACGCGCATAATGATCCTGCAGCGACAACCTCAGGAGACGCGCCAGTGACGGTGACCGCGCCCGTGCTGACGGGCATTGCCGTGACGACGCCTCCAGCTAAAACTTCTTACATCGAAGGAAACACATTTGATAAAATCGGCATGGTGGTCACCGCCTCCTATGATAACGGCACGACCGAAGCCGTTACAAACTATACGGTTGATAAAACCATTCTTGCCATGGGAGATACACAGATCACGATAACTTACTTAGGTAAAATCGCAACAACTCCCATCACTGTTCAGCCAAAAACCCTGACGAGCATTGCCATTACCACGCAGCCTTCCCAAACGACATTCGTTGAAGGCGCCGCGTTTACGGTTGATGGGCAGATCACCCGGTACTATGACAATGGCACGACCGAACAAGTAAACATCACGGCGGGTATGTGCTCTGGCTATGATATGAATCAGGTGGGCACACAAACCGTCACGGTCACCGATAGCGGCAAAACAGCGACGTATCAGATCACGATAGAAGACATAACGCCGCCTACCGGCACGATCAGCATCGGCGCTAACAGCTGGAACAGTTTTCTCAACACGATCACCTTCGGTCTGTTCTTCAGGAACACGGCAGCTGTGACGATTAACGCCACTGATGCCGGTTCCGGTGTGAAGTCGGTCGAGTATTATCTCAGCACCACTGACCTGCCGGACACGACCAACTGGGACAGCCTTGCGTGGACAGGAGGCACGAGCACCAGCGTGCCAGCCAACTGGAAGGGTATCGTCTATGCCCGGCTCACCGACAACGCGGGCAATGTCTCTGTGATCCGCTCAGACGGCGTCGTGGTCTATACCGACAGCGCCCGTGATACGGCAAACATCAGCTACACCAAAACCACCAAGCAAGACACGACCGCAATCGTGAAGCTCAACGGCAATACGGTCGCAGGGATTACAAACGGTACAACCGCTCTGACAGCTTCGGATTATTCCGTAGATAATGCTACCGGCGCGATCACCTTTGCGGGCGCTTATCTCGACAGCCTGGCAGTGGGAACATATACGCTGACTGTCTCATACAATCCGCTGGGAGTGGCCTTTGTAAGTGGTGACACACCCGCCACGACGACTGTCACGCTGACGGTCAAAAACACACCGGAGGCGCAAGGCGTTATCGACGCTATCGATAACTTACCCGCGCCAGATGATATCAAAGACAAATCTGACGCCGATAAGGTAGCCGACGTCACCAAAGCCTATGATAAGCTGAGCGATAAGCAGAAAGCTCAGATACCGGATAGCGTTAAACAGAAGCTTGAAGCAGACCAGGAGCAGGCGGGCAAGGTCAACCACAGTGATGGCGCCGTAACTATTTCCGGTGATATTTCCTGGTACGTACGGGTGGTGGTTACCCCCGTCGCCAAGTCCGACCTCCGCTATAGCGCGCTTGCGGGTAAACTGAGCGGCAAAGACCTGCTGGATCTCTATGACATCAAGCTGATCAATACCTTAACCGGCAAAGAGTGCGAGCCGCCAGCAGGTACTGATGTGGTGGTCACTATCGCAGGCCTGAACCTTACAGGAGCCGCGGGCCTCACCGTCGCTCATGAGAAGGCAGATGGCACGATCGAGTACCTGAGCGCTAAGGCAGGCGCAGGCAAACTGACCTTTGCTTCCTCCTCTTTCAGCCTCTTTGGAGTAGCGGCAAACAAAGCTCCGGCTCCTCTTGCTGTTCCTCCTACTGGCGACGCCTCCAGCTTTGCCTGGTTTGGGATCTGTCTGGTGATAAGCGCCGCAGCGATCATGGTGATGGCTGTCGACAAACACTGCAGGTGGCTGAAAAAGACAGCGCAGCGCTGACGCAGCTCCGGCGACACACAGGGGTCGGGTGCACTATGTTCGGAGATTCTTCCAGCCCGAACAGGCGGCGCGACGGGTCGTCGCGCCCTACACATTAATGCGCGCCATTCATCTGCTAAAATAAAGAACTTACCACGATCCCCGAGAGGCAGGTACCATGATGACAGACTCCGCTCAATCCACAACGCACATCGGCCAAAAGATCACCGCTTTGCGCGAGGCGCATGACGTCAGCCAGGAAGAGCTTGCGCAGCGTGTTGGCTGCAGCGTCGAGGAGATGGCGCTTATCGAGGCCACACCGACCGCCAGTGGCCTGGCGCCGCTCATTAAGATCACCAGCGCGCTTGGCGTGCGCCTGGGTACCCTGCTCGATGACGACAAGGGCATGGGGCCGGCCATCACCCGCGCCAGCGACCTGGAAGGCGCAGGCGCCCGGAGCTCACGCGCCAGCCTGGAGACCGGGACCGTTGACGCCCCGCTCGAATTCTTCAGCCTGGCCCAGGGCAAGGTCTCGCGCCACATGGATCCGTTTGTCATCGACATCACGCCCCAGACCAAAGAAGACATCAGTTCGCATGAGGGCGAGGAGTTCATCTATGTGCTGTCAGGCAAGGTTGAGATAGCCTACGGCAAGGACACCTTCGTGCTGGAGCCCGGCGACAGCATCTACTATGACAGCATCGTGCCCCATCAGGTCCGCAATGGCCACGAGGGGCCTTCACGCATTTTAGCCTGCGTCTATACGCCGGTGTAAAGGGAGGCGAACATGACCATGACCCAGATAACCGATCCCGAACTGCGCCCCGCGGTGCGCGAGGCCATCAACAAGCGCTACGACGGCCCGTTCACAGACCTGACCATCGGCGCGTTCTTCGAGCAGCAGGTGGCGGCGCACCCTGACCGCGACTGGCTGGTCATGCCGGATCGCGGCCTGCGCTGGAGCTACGCTGAGTTTAACGAGCGGGTCGACGACCTGGCCCGCGGCCTCATGTCGATCGGCATAGGCCATGGCGATCACGTGGGCATCTGGGCGCGCAACGTGCCCGATTGGCTGACCTTCATGTTCGCGACGGCAAAGATCGGCGCGGTGCTTGTGACCGTGAACTCCGCCTACAAGTCTCATGAGCTCGCCTACGTGCTGGAGCAAAGCGACATGAAGGCGATCGCCGTCATCGACGCCTACCGCGACGTCGACTACGTGCAGACCCTGCGCGAGCTCGTGCCTGAGTCTCTGACCTACCAGCGCGACCAACTGGTCAGCGAGCGCTTTCCCCGTCTCAAGCGCCTCATCTACATGGGCCCGGAGAAGTACACTGGCTTCTACAGCATGCCGGAGCTGCTGCTGCTGGGTCATCACGGCGATGACGCGGCCTTGCGCGCGGCGCTGGAGCAGACCCAGGCCGACGAGGTCATCAACATGCAATACACCTCCGGCACAACCGGCTTTCCCAAGGGCGTGCAGCTGTCGCACCGCAACATCCTCAATGACGGCTATTTCATCGGAGAGCGCGAGCGCCTGACCCCGGAAGACCGCGTCTGCCTGCCCGTACCGCTGTTTCACTGCTTTGGCTGCGTGCTCGGCATGATGGCGATCCTGACGCATGGCGCAACGACCGTGCTGCTTGAAGAATACAACCCCTTCATGGCGCTTTCCGCTGTCGAGAAAGAGAAGTGCACGGCGCTTTACGGCGTGCCAACGATGTTTATCGCTGAGCTTGAGCACCCCGCATTTTCGAGCTTTGACCTGAGCAGCCTGCGCACGGGTATCATGGCGGGCTCGACCTGTCCGATCGACGTCATGAACCGCGTGATGAACGAGATGCACATGCCCGAGATCACGATCAGCTATGGCCTGACCGAGACAAGCCCCGTGTTCACGATGACCTCTGCAGACGACACGGCCCAGCGTAAGGCCGAGACCATCGGCACGGTGATGCCGCACGCTGAGGTCAAGGTGGTCGATCCCGACACCGGCGAGCTCTGTGGGCCTGATGAGATCGGCGAGCTCTGCTGCCGGGGCTACCAGGTGATGAAGGGTTACTACAAGATGCCCGAGGCTACCAACAGCGCCATCGACGACGAGGGCTACCTGCATTCGGGCGACCTGGGCTCCTGCGACGCGGACGGCTACTATCGCATCACAGGCCGCATCAAGGACATGATCATCCGCGGCGGCGAGAACATCTACCCGCGCGAGCTGGAAGAGTTCCTCTACACGGTCGACGGCATCACCGACGTACAGGTGGTCGCTGCTCCCGATGAGAAGTACGGCGAGATCCCGGCGGCCTTCATCATCAAGACGCCAGGCGTCGAACTGTGCGAGACCGACGTCAAGGAAGCCTGCTGGGCGCAGCTTGCGCGCTACAAGGCGCCCAAGTATGTGGTCTTTGTTGAGGAGTTCCCGATGACGACCTCCGGCAAGATCCAGAAGTTCGTGTTGCGTGACCGTATCACTGAGATGTTGGAGAGCGGGCAGATCGAACCCGCAGCCACCTACAAGTTGTAACGCGCCTGTTTTCCGTCTGACTGCGTTCCTGCGAGACTCGCGGGCTCAAAGCCCGCGTCGCCTCATAGCGCCTTGTCAGGCGAAAAACATTTCACGCTACAACGGCTATTCTCTGCTAGGATAAAATGATCAAAAGCAGTAAGAAATGAAAGGCGCTCTATGGCTCTCACCGATGTGATGTTACCGGCGGGCTCGCGGGTGGTATTGATCGTCAGCTCTGGTCCCGATGAAGGGGAGCGATCTGAGGCGATGATGCCCCAGGTGCTCGGCCTTGCCCAGGGCAATGCGCTCCAGGCAGTCCAGGAGGCGGGCCTGCGCAGCCGCACACGCTACGACTACAGCACGGCTACACGCAAGGGAGCCGTGGGTACCCAGTATCCTGAAGCGGGCACGAAGTTGCCCTGGGGCAGCGATGTGCTCGTGCTTGTGAGCAGTGGCGAGCCAGTCAACGAGCGCCCCCCCAAGGAATTGCCGCAGGTAGCAGGCCTGTGCCTGGATGAAGCGCGTTCCATTCTGAAAACGGCGGGCTTTTTGCCTGATGTCCTGGAGGTCCCGAGCAGCGAGGTCCCGGCCGATATCGTTATCACGCAGACTCCCAACGAGACCGCGGCGGTCTATCAACCTAAGAAGAGCACGATGTGGGTGTGGGTGCTGATCATCCTGCTCGCGCTTGTGATCGCAGTGGTAGGCTTTTTGGTCGCCGAACAGAAAGGCCGCGCCGTCAAGGAGAACACCACAAGCCAGGCGATAGAGCGGGTGGTTTTGCCTGAGTGGTCCGTCTGAGTGATACCGGGGGACAACCCATGACCGCTCAACGATACCTATTGCTACCCATTAACGCGTGCGTTAATATTGTTTATACACTGGATTCAGGATCCTACCGTGCCAGTGCATAAAGTGCGAGAGGTGATATCTCGATTGGAATCGGAGGGCTGGCAGTTGTCGCGCGGACAAGGGAAAGGCTCTCACCGAAAGTATAAGAAAGACGGAAGGTCGGTCACTATTCCTGGCCAGTTAAGTGCTGATTTACCCCCCAAAACATACAACTCAATCGCAAAGACGGTGGGATGGAAGTAAGGAGTTAAAGTCGTGATTTATGTATACGACGCAATTTTTTCCCAAGAAGAGGATGGGAGATACTCAGTAACGGTACCAGATTTACCGGGGTGTTTTACGTTTGGTGAAGACTTACAAGATGCGGTAAGGAACACCGTTGAAGCTATTGTGCTTAACATTGAAGACTATATTGCGTCGGAAGAAGAGATCCCTGAATCGATCCATGGGCATACGCCAGAAGGTGATGATATTGTTTTTCCTGTTCCCGCAGAAGTCGATCCTGAGTATGTCTCCATTGGCGAGCCTTATATGACTACTGTTGAAGCCGGCAAGTTGCTGAAGGTAACAGATTCACGTGTTCGACAATTGTACTATGGAGGAACTATAGAGGGCAGAAAGCTTGGCAGGGATCTGCAAATTGCCCGGTGGAGCGTTGATGAGTATCGCAAAGGTGGCACTATGCAGACTGCCGATAGTAAATCTTCCAAAATAGCTACCAGTCCGTTTGTTGCACGCACTGACACAAAAACAAAAAGCGCTGATACGCTTGGATTGTTCGAGCGTCGTTTGGCTGTAGAACACAGCGGCGCTTCCAGATACGCCTTGGCAGCTTAAAGGAGAGTAATCAAAATGGCAAACATCCTTTCACCTATACAGCTTATCGGCGAAGGTGTAACTAAAGTTGATGTTGAGGTTAATACCAGCATAAAAGAATTTAAGCATGCGGCAGCAGAGTTTGGGGTCACACGAGAAATAAGCAGAGTGAAAAATCCTGATAAAGGTGATAACGAAAACGCACAGTACTCTGGCTCCCTCTCAGTCAATGCTAACCTTTACAACGATGAAAAAATGAGCCTCAAAGAGCTCTCTGTTTCCATGACAGTGCACGGCATGATACATATCTCGTTGTCTGCCCTCTCTGAGGAAATGCTAGATGATCTTGATAAGGTAGCCGACTTCAATTTCACTTCACTGTTGTATTCTTATGCACGCATTCAAATCGAGCGCTTTATCGCAAGCACGCCGTACCAGCAGTTGAATCTACCGACGATCAGCATTCAAGGGCTCCTTGACAGCTTATCTGAAACTGACGAAACAGAAGAGTAAATAGAAGAGTAAATCCAAGTATCGAGATACTCCAGTTTGACACCCTCAGGCGGAGCGACAGAGCGCCGTAACTAACGAATGGTGGCTGGGCACGGACTTGAACCGCGGACACGAGGATTTTCAGTCCTCTGCTCTACCACCTGAGCTACCCAGCCACAAGGCTCTTTATCGTATCGTGTCAGGGGGACTGAGGTCAAGCGCCTCAACCAAGCGTCACAAGGCCAACATGTTACACTAGGATAAACCTAAAATCGTAGATGGGAGTCTGCATGTTTCATCGTCCGAAGTTTCGTTTTCTTGCATTAATGCTGACAGGATGCTTGCTGGTATTGATGATGGTCCCAGCTGCCTACGGCGCCGGGACGAGCAGTACCGGGGCCAGCGCAATGGCTGGCTCTATTGACGCGACCGCGCTCGCAAATCTTCCGGTGGTCAACAAGGATGGGATCACTAATTTCCAGGGTATGGATGTCCTGCATGTCAAGAACACAAACGAGCAGAACGCAGACTATATGTGGGTCGATGGGATGCTTCCTACTACCACCAAGCTTCCGGCGAAGGTTCGCCTGGCGGTTCCCAAGGGTGCGGGGATCACTTGGCTGGGCGAGATGGATACCAGCACCGGCAATGAGCTGCCGCTCACGATCCCGGCGCCAGAGACTCAGGGTGACCAGGATTTCTATACCCTCACCATGACGAAGTATCACATGGTCCGTGCTGAGTTTCCCTCTACAGATCCTTTCAAGCCCAGCACGGCGGCAACAGCCACTGCGGTCATGGCGGCCGATCTCAGTTACAAGGCGCCCTGTGATCTCATGTACCTCTATATGGGCGCGGAGGTCCCCGTCGGCAAGACGGTCATCACGCCGGAGTTCCAGGATGGCGGCCAGATGCCGAGCGGCAATCACATTTATGTCGCAGCAATCAGCCAGGTCAAAGCGGGCCAGACCTATTCGGCGACCCTGAAGTATGGTAAGCCCGGCGCGGCAAAAGACACGACCAATCCGATAATCATCGTTGCAATTGTGGCGCTGGTGATAGCGGTCGCCGCGCTCCTGTTCTTGCTGCTGCGAAAGCGTTTCAGTAACGCCGAAGAAGGGGACGAGTAGCCGGCGCACCGGAAAGAAGAGCTGGGAGACCGAACGTGGCCGCAGAGTTCGCGATAGGTATTGACGTTGGAGGCAGCAAGATCTCTGCTGGCCTTATTGATACCCGCGGGCGTATTCTCGTCGACCAGCGGGTGAAGACCCCGCTGGGCCAGGGCGCTTATGCGGTCATCGACGCCATCATCAACTGCGCGCGCGCGATCATTGGGGAGGCGGCACGTTCCGACCTGGCGGGCGTCGGTCTGGGCATTCCCGCTCAGGTGAACTACCAGCGCCAGGAAGTCGAGTTCAGCGAGCTTGTACCGCTGGTTGGCGCTGATGTGCGCACGCTGGTCGCAGGCGAGCTGGGTTTGTCCGTCACGATGGACAATGACGCCAACCTCGCCGCGCTGGGCGAGCGAAGGTTCGGTGCGGCGCAAACCGTCGATGACTTCATCATGCTCACCCTGGGGACCGGCGTGGGCGCCGGGCTCTTTTTAGGCGGCCGCCTGTATCGTGGCGCAACGGGTGTGGCAGGCGAGATCGGCCACATGACACTTGACCTGAACGGGCCGGACTGCCTCTGCGGAGGTGTTGGGCATTTCGAGACGATGTTTCTTGAAGCGCGCAACCTTCAGGAACGGGCAGAGGTGCTGGCGGCGGCTCTGGTCGGGGTGATAAACATCTTTAATCCACAGCTGATACTGATCGGCGGCGGCATCGGCCAGTCGAGCAGTGAGTTGGTGAGCAGGGCTGGCGAGATCGCGGCGCATCAGGCAATGGCGGGTCGCAAGCACTTGCAGATCATGCAGGCGACGTTGGGTAACGACGCGGGCATGTTGGGAGGAGCGTCACTTGCGTTCGCCGAAGCAGACGAGCGGGAAAGGTTTGTACTATGACGATGTCGTATGAAGAACGCATCATGGTCCTGCGGGACAAGGCGGCCGATATTGGGGTCGCTCTTCCTATTGAGGTAGCTGATTATCTTGCGGCGCGCAACGACAACCCTAATGACCTGAAGAGCAGCCTGATCAACGTGGCCAGTTTCTCGCGGCAACGCAAACGGCCGATCTCGCTCCAGCTGGCCGAATTCTATTTAGATGGCGTGCGCCCGGAGGGCGGCATCGAGGCCTTGCCGACAGAAGTCACGACGCAACAGCTGCTGGGGTCATCAGAAGAGCAGGCAGGAATAAGGCAGATTGCCATGAGAGTGGAGCAGTCTGGCATCGGCCAGCCTCTGGAGCAACCTCCGGCAGAGGCGCAGGACCAGCCGAGTGCCCCGCGCGCCCGCGCCGCGTCTGCCGAGCCAGCTGCCGCTGCCGCTGAGCCCGCCGCGTCTGCCGCGGCGCAAGCTCCCGCTTCTGCGCCGTCGCGCCCTCCGATCGCGCGGACCGCTGCTGAGACCGAGGCGATGTTTGCGACGCTTGAGCTGCCGCTGGTAACGTCGGATCTTGAACTGGAGCCAGAGCCAGAGCCGGAGCCAGAACTGGAGCCGATCCAGCCTGAGCTTTCTGTGGAGCCGCCTCTGGCAGGGCCAGAACCCGAGCTTGAGCCTGAATCGGCTCAGGCAGGCTTCTCTTCCTTCCAGTCAGAGGTGGAGTGGGCGCCTGATCCCTCGGAGTATGACGCGATCCCACCAGAGCTTTCCGAGCCACCAGAGTTCGAGTTCAGGACCCCGTCAGATGAGCCAGCGCCTGCTCCCGCAGCCCCCGCTCCAGCCGCTCCCGTAGCCGCGCCAGCGCCAGCTCCCGCAGCCCCAGCCGCTCCCGCTCCCGCCGCTCCCGTAGCCGCGCCAGCGCCAGCTCCCGCGCCGGATCCTGCTGCCCCAGCCGCGCCGGTGCAGTTCGCGCCGATCCGCTCCGAGCACACGCGTTCGATGCTCGAGCGCATCACGATCGCGCTGAAGCGCGCCGGTATCGAGGAGGTCATCAGCGCGGGCGACAAGGTCGCGATCAAGGTGCACTTCGGCGAGCTGGGCAACACCGGTTTCGTGAGCTCCATCTATACGCGCGAGGTGGTACGCCTGGTCAAAGAGCTCGGCGGCAAGCCGTTTGTGACCGACGCGAACACGCTCTACTCCGGCATGCGCTCCAATGCGATCGACCATATCCAGTGCGCGCTGGAAAACGGATTCGCCTATGCGACGATCGGCGCGCCGATCATCATCGCCGACGGCTTAGACGGCCACGACGCGACAGAGGTGGCCATCGACGGCCTGCATTTCGACTCGGTCAAGATCGGGAGCGCGGCGGTCGAAGCTGACGCGATGGTCGTCATCAGCCACGTCAAGGGCCACGAGGCCGCGGGATTTGGCGGCGCGCTGAAGAACATTGGCATGGGACTGGGGTGTCGCAGCGCCAAGCAGCGCATGCATTCCGGGGTCAAGCCGGAGGTGCGTCCCGAGGCCTGTATCAACTGCGGCAAGTGCATCAGCTGGTGCTCGCAGCACTGCATCGAGACCCGGATGGGCACGGATGGCAAGCGCTCTTCCTGGATTGATTCTGAGCGCTGCATCGGCTGCGGCGAGTGCGTTGCGGCCTGTGCCTATGGCGCGATCGAGATCAACTGGGCAAGCGATCCGGAAAGCTTCCTGGAGCGCATGGTCGAGCACGCGGCTGGCGCGCTCGCGAACAAGCGGGACAAGACCATCTTCCTGTCGTTTATGACCAACATCTCGCCTGATTGTGACTGCTTCCCCTCCTCCGATGCGCCGCTGGTGGGCGACATCGGGGTGTTGGCTGCGCGTGACGCGGTGGCCATCGACCAGGCGGCCTATGACCTGGTCGCCGCCGCTCCTGGGCTCCCGGGCTCGCGCGGCGAGGACAGCGTCGCGGGCGACGACACGTTTATGAGCTTGCACGGAGTCAACGGCGCGCACCAAATGGACTATGGCGAGCAGCTGGGCCTGGGCACGCGTCGCTACGAGCTGAAGAAAGTCGGGTAGCGACGTGACAAAGGAAGCTGACAAGGGGTCAGGTACTTTGTCATGTCAGCATGACAAAGTACCTGACCCCTTGTCAGCTTTTGGTGACAAAACGGTGCCTGACCCCATTCTGTCATCTGCCACGCTCTACGTGGTCGCCACGCCGATCGGCAATCTGGGCGATCTGTCGCCGCGTGCCGTTGAGGTCCTCGCGAGCGTCGATGCGATCCTGGCCGAAGACACTCGCCACACGCGGGGTCTCCTCAGCTATGCGGGCCTGCACACACCGCTTGAGCGCTTCGATGATGTGACCACCGCAGAGAAGACCCCGCAGGTCATCGCGCGCCTCACGTCGGGAGAGACCCTGGCGCTGGTGAGCGACGCAGGCATGCCAGCCATCTCTGACCCGGGCGCGCCGCTGGTCGCGGCGTGCCGCGACGCGGGCGTAGAAGTCGTCGTGATCCCTGGCCCCTCGGCTGCGGTCGCCGCGCTGGCCGCCTCAGGCCTGCCGACCCACGCCTATTACTTCGCAGGCTTCCCTCCGCGCAAGCCGGGTAAGCGGGCGAAGCTGCTTGACACCCTGGAGCCGCTGGGCGCGACGCTCGTGTTCTACGAGTCACCCCAGCGGGTGGCGAAGTTCGCCGCCGAGCTGGCCACGCGCTTCCCCCAACGCACCGGCGCCCTGGCGCGTGAACTCACGAAGCTGCACGAGGAAGTCGTCCGCCTTCCGCTGCCGGAGCTGGCCGCTAACCTCGCCGCCCGCCCCAGCATCAAGGGTGAGTGTGTGCTCCTGGTTTCTCCAGCAATCAAGGCGTGACAAAAGGTACCGCTCCCGGCGCGCACTCATGTTAGGATAGAAAAAACCGTCCACACACCAAAGGAACCACTCATATGACTGACAAGCGGTCTTTCTACCTGACCACGCCGATCTACTACGTCAACGCCGCTCCGCATCTGGGCACCGCCTACACGACGGTCGCTGCCGACGCGCTCGCGCGCTACCAGCGCATGAACGGACGCGACGTGCTGTTCCTCACGGGCTTAGACGAACATGGCCAGAAGGTCGAGGAGGCCGCCACCGCCAACAACTGCTCGCCGCGGGAGTGGGTCGACCGCCTGGCGCCCGCCTTCACGGAGCTTTGGGAGCAGCTTGCCATCAGCAATGACCGCTGGGTGCGTACGACCGACCCAGAGCACGAGCACGCGGTCCAGATGCTCGCGCAGCAGCTCTATGATACGGGTGACATCTACCCAGGGACCTATGAAGGCTGGTACTGTGTCCCCGACGAGGCCTACTGGGCGGAAAGCGACCTCGACCTACACGAGCACAACGCGGACGGCGCCCCCGCGCCGCTCTGCCCGGACTGCGGCCGCCCGCTGCGCTATGTCGAAGAGCAGAACTACTTCTTCCGCCTCTCCAAATACCAGGACTGGCTGCTCAATTACTATGAGCAGCACCCGGACTTCATCGGTCCGGACACGCGCCGTAACGAGGTCATCAGCTTCGTGAGCGGCGGCTTGAAGGACCTCTCGATCTCGCGCGCCAACGTCAAGTGGGGCGTACCTTTGCCCTGGGACGCCGACCACACGATGTATGTCTGGTTTGACGCGCTCATCAACTACATCAGTGCGATCGGTTACGGAAACAAGCAGCGCTTCGCGGAGTTCACGCGGCGCTGGCCGGCCAACCTGCACTTCGTGGGCAAGGACATCATTCGCTTCCACTGTGTGATCTGGCCCGCGATGCTGCACGCGGCCCGCCTGCCTCTGCCCGAGCGCATCTTTGCGCACGGCTTTCTGTTGGCCAAGGGCGAGAAGATGAGCAAGTCGAAGGGCAACGCCACCGCGCCGGCCGCTCTCATCGAGCGCTTCGGTGTCGACGGCTACCGCTATTACTTTCTGCGCGACGTAAGCTTTGGCACGGACGGCTCGATCTCAGACGAGGCCATGGTGCAGCGCTACAACGGCGACCTGGCCAATGACTGGGGCAACCTCTGCTCGCGCCTCTTCAACATGGTGCATAAATACTGTGGGGGAGTCGTGCCTGACCCATCGGTGTGCGCGGACACAGGCGAAGGCGCCGAGCTGCGCGAGATCGCCGCAGGGCTTTACGCGCGGGTGGACGCCGCGTTCGAAGCGCTGGATTATGCCGGAGCGCTGGAGGCGATCTGGGACCTGGTCAAGGCCGCCAACCGCTATCTGGAGAACTCGGCCCCCTGGACGCTGGCGAAGGCCGAAGAGGGGAGCGCGGAGCGCGCCCGCCTGGCTGCGGTACTGTACGGCGCGCTTGAGGCCGTGCGCATCGTGGCGCTCTTCGCGGCCCCGGTCCTGCCCCTGACCTCGTCCGAGGTGCTCTGCCGCCTGGGCCTGCCAGCACTCGATTGCAGCAGCACAGCAGCGCTGGGCGACACTGCGCCGCTGGAGCAGCTGACGGCCTGGGGCGGCCTGCCGGCTGGCAGCCCGATCACAATAGGCGAGCCACTGTTTCCCCGCCTCGATCAGTCTGCGACCCGTTGATTTTATTTCCATAAAACCTTGTAAAAACCAACAAATATTTATAAGTTAATAACAATTAAAAAAACCTCTGGAAACCTCCTGAAAAAGAGCGCATAATAATAAGAGTGGGTGATTCTACCTTCGGGGCATGGATTTCAATATTGGAGGAAAACTATGAAGAAATGTCTTTTGGTACTTGCTTCAGTGGCACTGCTTGTTTTTGCTTTTGCAGCGGTCGCTGGCGCAAAGTACGCTGGCTATGCCAAAGATGGTTCTTTGGCTTCCAGCACGGCAACAAGCTCTGCTACTCCGGGTTATCTGTCCTGGGGCGGCGCGCAACACCTGATGACACAGAATGGAGCTCCCGCGTCCCTTACGGGCACACCGCATGGTGGCTATGTCACCACGACGACCAAGTGCGCTGTTTGCCACAGTGTCCACCGCGCAGTTGGCATCGGTGTTATCACCGGCACGGCTCCTTCCAGCAACAGCGGCGGCGTGGTCAACCAGTTCCTGACGGCCGGCGGCGCGTCCTGCGTCCAGTGCCATTGCACATGGGGTGCGACTCCCGTGTCACTGCTCGTTGAGTGGGCTGGACCCGCGAACCCTCAGGGTGGCCCGCACAGCTCTAACTCCTGCACGACTTGTCACAGTGGTGGCGTCCACGGCGTTAACAACTCGCTTTATTGGGGCATGAATGCCTTTATGCTGGGCAACACCAATGACGCCCAGATCACCGCTGAGAAAGATCAGCTTCTTGCGCGCGAAAGCGTTGACCAGATCAACCCGGTCATCTCTGCCACGCATCAAACAGATGGGACCAGTTGGTTCTTTGATGGCAAGACGTATCCCACCGAGCTTGGTGGCACACCGCTTACTCCGACAAACACCAATATGTTATCGGACTCCTATGCGGCGGCCCGCTCGATTCTAACGGGCTACACCTGCTCGCGTCCCGGTTGCCATGTTGACTCGGTGCTTGCGAACCTGACCTGGGGCCAGACCTACAGCCGCACCAATGCGCAGACCGGCGCTACGGGTGTTGCGATGACAGGCCACAGCTCGGCGCCGGGCATCAACACGGGCTATGAGCTTAATCCCAATGGGGGCTATACGAATCAGTGCGGTCCCTGCCATCCGGGCAATGCTGCCGGTGGTTACCGCGCGAGCATGGCTGCCAACCTGTCGGCGCGTGCCTATGGTTGCGACCAGTGCCACGACGCGGTGGGGCAGGCTACGAACTCGACGGCCTTCCCGCATGGTAACCAGGGTATTCAGATCTATGAGTGGGCCAACATCTCCACGACGGCTGGCGCCAACAACCCAACGACCCTGTTAGCGCCGAAGGGTAACCTGTGGATGTATCAGGCTTCAATAGCGTCGACCTCCCCGACGGGCGCTTTCTCCGGGCTGGTCAGTCCTTCCGTGACTCTGGTCCAGGGTGCGGTTGGTCCTGACGCCACGGGCGATGTAGGCAATATCACCGATGGCGTTTGCCTCAAATGCCACATACCCAATGATTCAGCCTCTCTGGCTGCCGCGGGCACTTCGACCCAACTCAAGGTCGGCGCCAACATGTCCCCGCACATCTATGCGGATATGTCGCTTTTGAAGGGTGCTGATATCAACCAGATGAACTTCTATACGGGCTTCTTCGAGAACTATGACCCGGATAGTGGTTCAGGCGGCGCAAACCTGATCTATCTGTGGTTCTAAACGCTTGATAGATAGTTGGCAGATCGTTCTGCATGATGAAAAGAGCGGCTCCTGGTGGGGCCGCTCTTGCTGTGGGATGGTTTTTGCGGGGCCACCTTTACCAGGATCGATTACCAGCATCCAATGTCTTGCGTTCGACCGTGATATCAACGCAAGGTGGGTTGATGCTTTCCATTGTGCCAGCTGCATATTTTTTGCTACCATAAATACTCGTAGTGAAATAAAATCGGATCAGAGCAGGATGGTATTATGGGGTCATTACCCGGCGAGCGACGCCAACGCAATAAGGTTCAAAAGCTTATCAACGATACCCCCAAACCGCTTACCATAGTGGTGATTTTTATCATCAGTTTATTTTTTGGCATTTTAATGCTTATGCTGGTCCAAGCTATTCCCGGAAAATATATTGAGGAACATGCAAAGAGCGCGGTAGCAATTTTTTCTCCCGATTCACGCAAAACGCTCCTGCTTAATCAAAACAATTCTCTCATCCATTACTATTCAGAGGCACATTTATATCAGTTGGCGATGGGCGACTACTCTAATCTTTCGACTGACGACGAAGCGCAACAATCCTCTTCGACCATAGGGAAAGCTTGGCAGAGCGCATTAGGCGCCAGTTATTATTGGGATGATGCGTATTGGTATCAACGAAATGGTCTTGGTGATAAATTTCCAGCTGACGATACGATGGTTCAATCGTTCGCGGAGCGAGTAAATGGAGCACAGCCGAACTACATGCATCCCCAGTACTGGGATGGTACCAGAGTGCCGCTGCGGATATTCGGGAGTTTTCTTGATTACTCCGGTATCCGCATTTTGAATTCAGTAATCTTATTTGTGCTCTTTACAGCATGTTTTATCTTACTTCTGAGAAATGTTGATTTATTGACAGCGCTCGCATTTCTTGTGTCGTGTATATTGACCACGGTTTTCGTCGTTCCGATGAGTGTGACCTACATCAGTGTTTTTGCCCTGGCTGCGCTCGGCGTGATCGCTGTATTGATGCTCGCAAAGCGCGGGATCCTTATGCGGTATGCCTTCATTTTGTTCCTCCTGCTGGGGATCTTGACGGCCTATTTTGATCTGTTCACGGCGCCCTTGGTCACCCTTGGCTACCCATTGGTCGTGGCGGTGGTCTGTCTGCTCAAAAGCAACCTCAAAAAGGATGCGCGTCGCATTTTGCTTTTTGCTCTTTCTGCTGTGGGCATGTGGCTGTTAGGGTACGCAGGTTTTTGGGCTCTGAAAATACTGATTGCAGCTCCATTCGGGAGCTTCGGGCAGGCGTCCTGGGGCATTTCGCGGTGGTCTGTTGCTTATGAAGCAGGCTATACAACTCCAAATTATCTGTGGCTTTTGATGCGAGCCCTTGCAAAGAATCTGGGAACGTTGATGGGCGCACATGCGTCAGATGCAACTGCGGTAAATGCGAAGTTGGTTGGTCGTGCAATAATCGCTGCTTGCCTTATCCTCGGGTGTATATGCGTGGGTGTTCTGTTCGGGATCCTGAAAAAAAACAAAGAAGAAAACGCCTCAAAAGGAAGTATACTGGCATTGCCTCTTATTGGGCTCATACCTCTTGGTCGTTTGATAATAACAGCAGGTCACTGCGAGGAACACCCTTACATGACTTTCCGTGAGTGGGGAGTGACTTTATTCGCCGTCTTTGTTTTTGTTGGTTTTGTTATCAAGCAATTACGGTTGAATAATAACCACAAGAAGTTGCGATAAAAAGGTTCCTGAAATAGCGGTTTTGTCTGAATGCGGGCATCGGGGGAAAATGTAGCAAGTGGAAGTGAAAACTGTGCAGACAAAAAAGTGCGCTCGATAGAGAGATTGGCTAGAATAAACACATGACTATAAAAAAACACATTCTCGTAATCGCGCTGTTGTTCTTGGCCGCCTTTTTTATTGGAATCGGCGCGCTAGTCGTGGTTCAGGCCATTCCTTCGACTGCTTTGAAGCAACAGTCGGCCACTGCATTAGCGGTATTCGAGAAAGCCGGTATCCAGCGTCCTGCGCTCATACGTGATATCAACGCGACCCGCGTTGATTACTATGCTGACGCGCACATGTACCAACTCTCGTTTGGTGTTCCGGGTGAGACCAACATGACCAACGCTCTTTTCCCCCGGTCGTATTTCCCGCCCAACCAGCCCGACGAGATGAACAACGTGCAAGAGGTCGCAGGACTCAAAGCACGACTTCAGGGTACTGCCGCCGATACGGATAACGGACGTTACTGGAACGGCTTCATTATCCCGATGAAGATTTTTGGGAGCTTGTTCTCCTACAACGGGCTCAGGATACTCAATGGCGTGTTTCTTGCTGTGCTATTTGTGGCAGCAGTTTTTATGATCGCGCGCATGCTCGACTGGCCGGTCGCTGCCTGTTTTATCCTGTCACTTGTGCTCATGTGGGTTTGGGTGGTCCCGTTGTGCCTTGAGTATATGCCCGTGTTCTATATCATGGGCGCCGGTGTCATCGCGGTGCTTCTGCTTGCTAAGAAGGGCAAACTCGTCAAGTGGGGACCTGAGCTATTCCTGCTTCTTGGCATCCTGACCGCCTATCTCGACTTGTTCACGGCTCCCTTGGTGACGCTGGGTTTTCCTTTGGTTGTAGCAGCGCTCTGCCTGCTCCGTTCCAACCATCGATCCGAGTTCGCCTATCTTTTCAAGCACCTTCTGGTGTGGACTCTCCTGTGGCTTCTGGGCTTTGCCGGGTTCTGGGCTGCTAAGATCTTTTTGACCCAGTCAATGTTTGGATACGGAGTGCTGGCAGACGCAACGTCACGGTTAGGTGAGTACACGAGCCCGGAGGGCGCCCGGCCCCTGCTTTCACAGATATTCGGATTCGCCTTGCCTGCGAACCTGGGTACCCTCATAGGGCGCTCGGGACAAGACGTGCTCAAACACTATAGTTCTGCTTGGGTACGTTCCGCCATTGCAGCGGTGATCCTCTGTGTGCCGCCAGTAGTAGCGGCAACCTGGGCGCGCCTGCGCAAACTGTCCATCGGCACTTCAGCGATCCTACTCCTGATCGCGACGCTCCCGTTCTTACGCATGATGGTCACGTCGATACATTCGGACTGGAACTCGTTTTTCACGTTCAGGGAGTTCGGGGTCGCCTCCTTCGCGGTGTTCACGTTCTGCGTGCTTCAGGTGACCGCACTGCGTAAGGCCCGGGCGCCACGGAATTCAGACGCCTCATGATGAGCAGGGTGCGACTATACCTTAAGCTCGCTCGCTTCGATCACTGGATCAAGCAGGTGTTCATCCTTCCTGGCATCGTTATCGCAGTAGCGCTGATGGGCCTTGAAAACCATACGTTTTCCCTGCCCCTTGTCCGCGTGATCCTTGGTGTTATCGCGACCTGTCTGATCGCCTCAGCAAATTACGTTATGAACGAGTGGCTTGACGCGCGCTATGACGCCTTCCATCCAACTAAGAAAAACCGTCCGGCTGTCGCCCATAATCTTAACCCCGCCTTAATCATCACGGAGTATATTCTCTTCTGTGTAGTGGGGTTCGTCTTGGCGCTGATAGCGAAATCTTCTGCCCTGCTCTGGTTGTTGGCAGCGCTTTGGCTCATGGGGATACTCTACAATGTGCCACCCATCCGCCTGAAAGAGATCGCGTATGTCGATGTTCTTTCAGAGTCGGTCAACAACGCTATCCGTCTGCTTATCGGATGGTTCCTGGTCGCCACAACCAAAGCTCCCCCGGTCAGTATCGTCTTTGGTTATTGGATGGGCGGGGCATTTTTGATGGCTGCCAAACGTTTCGCAGAGTATCGCATGATAGGCGATGCGAAGGTGGCAGGGCAATATCGCCGGTCGTTCATGCATTACAGCGAAAAATCGCTCTTGATTTCGGCCTTCTTCTATGCGCTGCTGGCGGTGTTTTTCTGCGGGATCTTCATGATCAAATACAAGATTGAGCTGCTGATCGCTATTCCGTTCCTCTGCGGCCTGTTCTGCTTCTATCTTTACATCTGCTATAAACCTGACTCCTCGGCGCAGCGGCCGGAGCATCTGTTTGCAGAAAAGGGCCTGATCCTCTATCTGGCACTGTTCATCTCGTTGCTTTGCGTGCTGATGTTTGTGCATATTCCGGCACTACAGGTACTGCTCGAGCCCATCATGGTGGGGAGATGACCGCGCAGGTTCAGATGCGCCGCCGCCTCCCGGAGTACCGGGCACTGGTATTAGATGTTGACGGTACCCTGTATGGGGGCGCGGTGTTGCGTGCGGCTATGGCACTTGAGCTGGCGGTATTCTTCTTGACACATCCCTGGCGCCTCCGTGAACTCCGCGCTCTGAGGTACTTCCGTACTCTCCATAACGGCGGGGTTTCGCTTGAGGTCTCAAACGAGCAAGCCTGCTACGATTTCACCGCTCAGCGCTACCATCTGATAGAGGCGCAACTCTGCTCACTTGTCGACACGTGGCTCACGCAGCGCCCTCTCAAGTACGTGCGCCTTTTTCGCAATCGCCCTCTTCTGAAAGCCGTGGCGCGTTTGCAGCAACAGGGGACGACGATCGCCCTGTACTCGGATTATCCAACTGCTCAGAAAGCGGCGACCCTGGATCTTGATCCCGACTTTCAATTCTGTGCGGCCGATCCCGCGATCAACTGCTTTAAACCTGACCGGCGAGGAATGGAGCATATCCTGCACATGCTGGGGCTTCCTGCAACAGAGGTCCTGATGATCGGGGATTGCGACGAAAAGGATGGCGCGATCGCGCGTGCGGTCGGAATGGACTACCTCATCACAAGTAAGAGTCGTCAAGCAAGGGGCATCCTTCGCACTGCGGCGCGAGCGGGAGGTTCGGACCAAGAAGCCCCGCTCTCATAGCAGTAATACCGGACTCGTTGATCACGGCGTCGACGTCTTCTTCTGTCAGGCTTCCTACAGGCGAGGGGGTTGTTGCGGCGCAGCAGGGAAAGTAGTTCCCTTTCGCATCGACGACAGCGGTCAGCCAAGGGCGGCGGCAGGTGCGTGGCGGGTTGCCTGTGGCAAGCGGTGACTGGAAGAAGACGGTGAAGTGCCCTGTTGGCAGGTGATGTGTGCTGAGGTGTCCTTCGAACACGACATCAGGGAAGCGCTCTTTGCAGCGTGTGATGAGAGCAGTATAAAGCTCAGTATCGGTGACGGTCTCGCCTTGGGTTCCTGGATTGTTTGTTTCCCAGACCAGTGCGATCCGCACTGAAGCGCAACCTGCTTGCTGGCAGAATGCAATGACGTTGAAGAGGCTTTCGAAGTCAGCTTTTCCCAGTTCCTGAAGCCGGTGAGAGGTCATAGTGTACATGATCGCGAGTGGAAACAGATGGGTGACCTGAGGAATGACGGAGGTGAGTTTTTCAAACGTATTGTCATAGATCGACATCTGTACATCGACCAACCCCGCTTCGACCAGATCCTCTGCGGCGTCTGCCAACAGCAGCCCGTTGGTATTGAGTCCTACCAGGTGTTTGTGGGCACGGGTCAGGCGCACCAGCTCGATGATGTCACGATTAAGCAGTGGCTCGCCGCCATACATCATGACGAGCAAGGTTTTCTGCAGCGCACTGGTTGCGAGCAGGGCCTCCATCTGCTCCGGCGACATCTCGTAGTCCTTCCAGTCAGAGGGCGGAGCTCCCCAGAGGCAAAAGCTGCAATGGAGATTGCAACGACGGGTGATCGTTGCGAATACAAGGGGGAAGGAACATGGCGGTGAGGCGACGGCCGGCGTCAGCTGTCCCCACGCGGTTCGAGCATAGTTCATCGCGGCGCCAGACGGCATGGCGAGTCCATAATGGGTATTTCTGAGCAAGTTGAGATAGCGGGTCGCGCGATCCATGCGCACTCTCCTTAGGGTTACGGCTGGGGCTAACGTACTGGTTTTGGCTAGCTCTATTATAAGACCCCCGACAAGCTCAGAGATGAGAAAGCAAGATGGTTTTGACTGTTTTGAGGAGGTGTTTTCTCCGCGTCGATCGATCCAAGGTGGAGTAAAAAGTAACAGATGAACACTTTCTGGTTTTTCTCTGGCATTTTTCATGAGGAGCGTGCATAATAAAAGTGGGTTGTTTTGCGTAACATTTGCGCATAATGATCAATAGCTTATCGCGCCTTTTCAGGAGCAATAAACTAGGCATTTTGTTCTCAAGAGGAAGGAGGTGAACAGAATGAAAGAGAACGGTAATATTTCATCTTTATCTTTTGGAGGAAAAACTATGAAGAAATATCTTTTAGTACTTGCTTCAGTGGCGCTGCTCGTCTTTGCTTTTGCAGCGGTCGCTGGCGCTAAGTATGCTGGCTATGCCAAAGATGGTTCTTTGGCTTCCAGCACGGCAACAAGCTCTGCTTCTCCGGGTTATCTGTCCTGGGGCGGCGCTCAGCATCTTATGACACAAAATGGCGCTCCGGCAAATCTTACGGGCACCGCTCATGGTGGCTATGTCACCACGACGACCAAGTGCGCTGTTTGCCACAGTGTCCACCGCGCAGTCGGTATTGGCGTCATCACCGGTACAGCTCCTGCTAACAACAGCACTGCTTCTGGCGTTGTCAACCAGTTCCTGACGGCCGGCGGCGCGTCCTGCGTCCAGTGCCACTGCACATGGGGCGCGACTCCTGTGTCGCAGCTCGTCGAGTGGGCTGGTCCTTCTACCCCTCAGGGTGGTCCGCACAGCTCAAGCGCTTGCTCAACCTGCCATCAGGGCGGAATCCATGGTTCGGGTAACTCGATGTATCATGGCATGAATGCCTATATGCTGGGTAACACCAATGACGCCCAGATCACCGCTGAGCTTCCGCTGCAGCAGGTTTACAGCAGCTCAAGCTTGACGTGGTTCATCAGTGGTACGACGTATGCGAATACGACCGGCGGCGTTCCTGTTGGCACAACGGTTGCTAACTTTGTTGCTGGCAAGACGATGCTGACTGGTTACACGTGCTCACGCCCGGGTTGCCACGTCAACTCTGTCTTTGTAAACCAGGCTTGGGGCCAGACCTTCAGCCGCACTGACGCTCAGACGGGTACCACAGGTATCCAGATGACCGGTCATGCGACCAACTTCGGTGGCACCAGCCACAACGCCCAGGAAGGCTGCGGTCCGTGCCATACGGGCAACGCCGCTGGTGGTTATCGTTATGCGTCAGCAACAACGACACCAAACCTGACTGACGTTGCAAGCGCTCGCGCCTATGGTTGCGACCAGTGCCACGACGCAGTCGGCCAGGCCACGAATTCAACGGCCTTCCCGCATGGTAACCGCAACATCGCGATCTATGAGTGGACTACTCCAGCTGCGACTGGCGTTGCTGCTTCACCAGAGCCGAACACCAGCATCACCGCTGATGCCGGCAATATCTGGATGTATGCTTCCAGCATGGCCCAGACCGGGACAACCGCTGCTGGTACTGCTGGCGCAGGCGTCATTGACCCGACCTTCACCCTCATTCAGGGCGCGGTTGGTCCTGATCCGACCGGTAATGTTGGTAACATCAACGATGCTACCTGCCTGAAGTGCCATGTTCCGTATGATGACGCTTCTGCAACTGCCATGGGTCTTGCTTCTGGTACGTATCCTCGCGCGACGCAACATGCTCGCCCGACGACGGTTCCAGACATCACGAGCCTGGCATTCCGCAGCTATCAGTTCATGTACATGTGGTTCTAAACCAACGGTATATGAGCGCAAGGTTGCGCAGTTCGTAGCAACGGACAAGAGAGCGGTCTCGAAAGAGGCCGCTCTCTTTATCTCATGTTATACTGGGTAACAGACAATTTATCTCTGATTGGAGCATCATGACCGTCAAATCGTCCTTTTTGTCCGGTGGTTCTGCCTGTCGCAGGGTAGGGGCATCGCTGATCACTGCTTTGTTCGCCTTGTCTTTCTGCCTCGTCCTGCTCGCGCCTTCTGTGGCGCCCGCAGCGCAAGCGGTCACCACTCTTGAAAAGTGTGAAGTTGCTGTCAGCCTTGATGGTACCAGCACCACGATGATGTCAGTGGCGGCAGGGGTGCCATCCAGTGTGGCGCTTCCCTGCACGGTGCAGGTCTTTATACCGATGGGGTATACGATAATTCATCAGGTCGAGTTTGATTCAAACCCGGCCAGTCCCACGGCGACGACAAAGGCGGTTGCAGGCACGATCACCAAAGAGGGGACGCCTTTTACGTTCACCCTGACCAAGTCGCATAACTTCTTTTTTGCCGCTACCTCACCGGTGAACATCTATGACAGTAACGCCATGGGCGCCGGCGGCGCTCTCCTGGCGGCATTCGATGTTACGGCTGAGACTGATATCACCAGCCTGGTCATCGGTATCAAGCCCCCGAGTGCGGGAATGACCGGACAGGGGGACAGCAGCCTGAAGACCTTTGATGCAGGAAAGGACAGTGCTGGCAACGAAGTCACCTTGTATGGCCAGGAGTTCAAGGACGTCAAAAAAGGCGAAAAGAAGACGGTCCAGGTCGCATTCATGCAGCAGGCGAAAGCGCAGCAGGATGCAACGGCGCAGCAAAAGCAGAACAAAGCGGCCTCACAGTCACAACTGAACAGTTTTCTCTCCCAGCCTCTGGTGTGGCTCCTCGGGGCGTTTTTGATCATTGTTATCATTGTCCTGATTTTCGTCATCATGCGACAACGCCAGAATGCAGGGGCTGTCGATGAGGCCGAGGATGATGAAGATGAGCCTGAAGAGGGCGACGGGGTCGCAGACGACGAAGACTAAAGACGGCACTGATGAAAAACACGCCGTTGTGGCAGGCGATCCGTAAAGCCCAGGGCAAGCAAAAACGCGCGGCGTTGGCGCTGGCGCTGTTCACTATTATCTTATTGATAGGGGCGATAGTCGCTGTCGTATTGGTCAGCACAGGCAGGTTGCGCCCGACACCGACCAACCAGCTGCAGAGCGATTATCTGAAGATGCAGGACAGTGAGTCTGTGGCGGTCCGCCAGGCGAAGGCGGCCGGTCGTGACATCAACACTGATGGGGCGGTTGTACGCGCACGCGCTGGGTTGACTCTGCTTGAGATCCAGGCGGGGAACTTGAATTCTGCGCTACGGCTCTCAGCGCGTCTCGCAAAGGGCGCCCCTCGCAACGCACAAGCGCAGTATGCGTATGGGGCTGCCTTGGCAGCTTCCGGGCGCACCGATGAGAGCCTGGCACGGTTCCAAGTCGCATTACAGCTGGTCAAAGATACCGATACTGATCTGCAGCGTGATATTCTGACCAGCTATGCGAATGCGCTGATATCTGCGCATAAACCGGCAGAAGCCTATACGAACCTGAAACAGGCCGCGGCATTGCCTCCGGCCTCGGTCGACCTGTATGTGAGAGCGGCTACTTTGGCTCTTGGGCAGAAAAATTACCAGAATGCGGCAGAGATGTATCTGATGGCCCAGTCTTATGATCCGACCAATGCGACGGTGATCGCTGGTTTGCGGCAGCTGCAACGCGCGCGCCCAGCGGAAGTAAAAGCGGCTCAACAACAGATATCAGAGCAGCAGGGACAGACAAGCAATGAGTGACGCGACCCCAAAAAAGAGGCCGACCTCTCCGTCGGATGCGCCGAAGAAAAAGGCGCCAGTGAAAAAGGCGCCTGCCGCCAAAGCGCCAGCAGAGAAAGCGCCAGCGAAAAAGGCGCCTGCTGCCAAGAAGCCAGCTGCTAAGGCGTCGGCCGCCAACGCGCCAGTGAAAAAGGCGCCTGCTGCTCAGAAGCCCGCTGCCAAGGCGCCAGCAAAACAGGCAGCGGTGAAAAAGCCAGCTGCTGCCAAGGCGCCGGTGAAAAGGGCGCCCGCTACTAAGAAGCCGGCCGCTAAGTCACCGGCTAAACAGACGCCAGCTGAAAAAATACCAGCAAAGCAGACGCCAGCTGTCAAAGCGCCAGCGCCAGCCAAGGCGCCTGTGAAAGAGCCATCTGCAACTAAGGCGCCCGTGAAACAGGAGGCGCCAGCAACTAAGGCGCCCGTGAAAGAGCCGGCTACCGTCAAGGCCGTAAAGGCCCCGCCCGTCATCGCAACCGAGCGTGACCTTCAGGCGCTTGCGCAGACCCAGAAGCTGGTGCTCCCGCTCGATATTGCCCGCCGACGTCTGAACTGGGCGTTGCTGACCTTTCTTGGGATACTTATCGCTCTTGGGTTGTTTTTGTTCCTCTATATCTACAACGCTGCTCGCCCTGCTGTGTTCTTTGCGCAGCCGACGCCTGCTTCCAGTCAGTTCATCCGCTCGATATACAGCGGCGGCGGGGCCGCGCTCTCATCGCCAAATGATGTTGCGGTGGCGGATAACGGGGATCTCTATGTGGCCGACACCGGCAACGCGCGCATCGTTGTCTTCAATGCTCAAGGTGGTTTCCTGCGCCAGTTCGCGCAGGGGGATCCGGCCGCAACAGCCAAGGCCGACCAGGGCGCGAAAACAACCCCGGTTACGGCTGCATCGGGGCTGGTGTCTCCCACGTCGATCGCGGTGGGCAACAACGGCCAGGTGTACGTGGTCGACACCGGGCTCCATGAGCTGGTGATCTATACGACCGACGGAAAGTTTGTCAAAGAGATAACGTTTAAAGAAGAGGCGCCGATCAGTGTGAGCTTTGCACCCATCAACAGCAACCATGGCCGGATCGTGGTGACGACAAAGTCCGGCGTTGCGCTCGCCGATGCTGACGGGAATTTCGATTTCGCTTATGTTAACTGGGGCAGTAAGCCCGGGCAGATGGATAATCCGGCCTCAGCGCTGCTGACGTTTTCTCATGAGACGACCGACACCCTGTACGTGTGCGACACACTGAACTATCGGATCCAGGCACTGACCGATATCGAGACTTCGCCGACCGTCAGTTGGATCTATGGCGCTCCTTTGCCGGTCCAAACTCCCCTGGAGTACCAGGGCCAAAGCCGCAAGTTTGGCCTGCCGGTAAGCCTGGCGTTGACCAGCAATGGCGAGTTGGTGGTCGTCGATGGCCTGTCAAGCGAGTTGGTCGTGCTCGACGCGCATACGGGCCGCTATCTTCGTACGATATCGACAGTAGGGAATGCGGATGGCCAGCTGTATTATCCCGTTGGCATTACAGCAGCCAAAGGGCGGCTCTATGTAGCGGACAAATACAATGACCGTGTCGAGGTCTTCAGCGATATCCCGGGCAAAAGCGTGGCCCTGCCTCCTGCGCAGACCGGTAGGTTGCAGTTTGATCCAGCCTGGTTGCTGATCATTCCGGGGCTTTTGATACTGATCACGCTTGCGCGCCAGGTTTTCATCCGAACACCCCGCTATACGCTTGACATGAGGTTTATCGAGCAAGTTGCTGGTGATGATGACTGCCGTGACCTGCTGGTGCAGATGCGCAAAGTACGCATCCCCCTGCAGTATGAGGCCATCGCGCAGCGAAGGTTACCCACGAGCGTGCAACAAAACGTCATCGTGTGCGATGAGAGCGCCCTTGACGCTCTTCAGGATGCAGATTCGAAGCTCAGCGAGCTTGAAGCTGCGGCTATCCAGGTCGCATCCCGCACGGGGAGCAAGGATTACTTCCTGGTGGGTGACTCGGCTGTGGGAGCACATCCGGCGGTGGCAAAAGTGCAGCGGATCAATGCCAAAGCGTTCTTTGCCCTTGCCCGGAAGAAGTGACGCTTTGTGCAGAGAGCGGTAACAAGAGCCGGGGTATTTGATCGCTTCATATAAGCTATCGTTGACTGGAACACATTGAAATCATACGGGCAGAGGCGTATCATAAATCATGTGTGTTTGTACCTTTTTCTACTGATGTATGGGAGCAAATTTGATGCACGGGCTTAAACGAAAAAGTTTTATTTACGGCGTCGTAACGCTGACTGCTATCTGTGTATTCTGCATGACTGCAGCATGCGCGATGGCTGAAGATGTGTCCTTAACGGATCTTCCCAAGCCCTCCACGCCTTTTACTCCCACATTCTTTAGTGCAAACGCCACCACTTTCCCTTCAAATGGTAACGCCTATGTGAAACCGGGGACGGGAATCACCAAGAACATGCCGGGCCTCCAAGGACGAGGACCGCACGGGGGTTATGACACGACAACAAACAAATGCGGCGTCTGCCATTCCGCACACAACGCAGGTGGTTCGGGCGTGATCAGCAGCTCTGCTCCGTCATCGAACACTTCGACCGTGGTCAATCAGTTTCTGACCCGGGCGGGTACGACTGGTTGCGAGTACTGCCATGTTGGCAGCGGCATTCTGGCTTCAAGCGATCAGGTCTATACGGCCAATGGCGGCAATGTGGCCGATCTGGGCTCTGGCAACTCTGGCCACCCGATCACCGGGCAGCCGGTAACGATACCCGCGTCCGACCTTGGAACAATGACGCTCGCCTGCACTTCGTGCCATACCGTGCACGGAGTGAATGCTGTCAGCAACTGGATGCCGACCGATTTCTGGACTGACGGCAGCCATAAAACGATGGACACGGCGAGCTATGGCTACAAGCTGTTGCGCTCCAATCCGGGCGGCGGGGCGGCCGTGCCTAACATAACGACTACGAGCCCAAGTGATCCGACTAAGAACGTGAACGATCCGGGGGCAGACCCACGGGTGATCAGCCAGTTCGCGTTTTCTGCCTGGTGCTCGAACTGTCATGACAAGACCAGCGCCGTGCAGGCGATGTGGGCTCCCGATATGGAGACCGCTTCGGCAGAGACCACGTTCTCTGCGCCGGTGCCGAATGCCGTCGTGCACAAAACCGGCGCAACGCTTGCGACTGATTCCTCGGGCAAAGACATTTCAAGCCCCCATTATTCGACCATTATGGGGGTCGGCGCAGGCGCGCTCCAATGCTATACGTGCCATCGTGGCGGTGGGCTTTCTGCAGAAACGGTTCCTAACGCAGCTACGCTGACGCAACTGAAGAACATGAAGTATGTGGTATCTTCTGACGCTAAGTGCTCGCTGTGCCACTATGGTACGGCCAACTATGCAACAGACCCGGCCGTGATAAACGGCACGAGTGACTGGCCCCATAGTTCGATCGGTGACGTTGACCTTCTGGGCGCGTGGACGGTCGACTTTGCCAACGTCGCCCTGCCTGTTTCCAAGAGCACCACTATCACAACGCCTGATACTCAGGAGTTCGTGTGTGGCCGTTGTCACCCGATGGAGTCAAAGATCGGGTCAACGATCACGTTCAACCGATCCATCCATGTGCTCACTCACAGCTATCCGATCAATCCTTTGACGGGGTCATGGGAGACTTCCACAACGATCGGTACGCTTGCGGGGACCTACAGCCCAGGGTATTAGTCCTGGCGCCGGTAATTAGGTTATACTCAGATAACAGGTAAGAGCACCGGACAGCAGATGAGCGCCGCCGCTTGCGACGGCGCTTTTACATCGTACGGAAAGATGAGAGGAGCACGATGATGCCCATCCCAAGCGTCGATTATATTTGGCAGGATGGCGAACTGGTCGCCTGGGAGGAAGCCCAAGTCCACGTCCTGACCCATGCGCTCCACTATGCGTCGGGCGCGTTTGAGGGCGTGCGTTGTTATCGGACGCCCCAGGGGCCAGCGGTCTTTCGCCTGGTCGAACACATGCAGCGCTTCCTGAACTCCGCCAAACTGCTCTATATGGAGCTTCCTTATAGTCTGGAGGACCTCTGTGAGGCTGTTAAACAGACGGTGTCTGCCAATAAGCTCGAGCAGTGCTACATTCGCCCGCTTGTCTTCCGGGGCTATGGCAGCATGGGCGTCGACCCCCTGGAGGCGCCGGTGCAGATGATCGTCGCCGTGTGGCCCTGGGATAGCTACTTAGGCGAAGAGGCGCTTGCAAGCGGCGTTGACGTGGGCATCTCAAGCTGGCGCCAACGCAGCGTCAATGCGTTTCCGCCGCAGGTCAAGGCGACTGCAAGCTATCTCAACAGCGGCCTTGCCCATATCGAGGCCGTGCGGCATGGCTACAACGAAGCCATCCTGCTCAATGAGGACGGCAAAGTCTGCGAAGGCAGCGGGGAGAACCTCTTCGTCGTGCGTGAGGGCGCGGTCATCACACCGCCGGTCTCAGACGGCGTGCTGGCGGGTATCACGCGCGACTCAGTCATGACCCTGGCACGCGATGCGGGATACGACGTGCGCGAGGAGTCGTTGGTGCGCTCGCAGCTCTACACCGCAGACGAGTGCTTCATGAGTGGGACCGCCGCAGAGGTCGTGCCCGTGCGCAGCTGTGATGGCATCAGTATCGGGAGCGGCAAAGCCGGCCTGATCGCCCTGGAGCTCCAGAAGGCCTACTTTGCTTGTGTGCACGGAGAGAACGCTCAGCATACGGACTGGCTGGCTTATGTCTGACAAAAGGGGGTCAGGCACCGTTTTGTCATCTGTACTTTCCGGGCATGACAAAGGGTCAGGTACTTTGTCACCTGCAGGGAGAACGTATGGCAGACGATAGGGTAAGAACACCAGAGGTCGAGCGCTTCTTAGCCGCGCTCTCTCTTCTTGAGACTGACGAAGAGCGCTTTCAGTTCCTGATGGATGTCTGTACCGTACGTGAGATCCATGATATTGCCGGGCGCCTTGACGTGGCTGAGCGCCTTGATTCAGGAGAGGTCTATGCCGATATCCAGGAGGACACCGGCGCCTCTGCGACCACGATCGCGCGCGTAGCGAAATGTTTGAACTATGGCGAGGGCGGCTATCAGCTGATACTTAAGCGCCTGAAAGCTTCTGACGCCGCTGATCCTCCCGCGCCTTCCCGTACCCAAAAGCATTAGATCCGGGCGTTGCGCGTATGTCGTTCGTTCATCTGCACACGCACACCGAGTACTCTCTGCTCGACGGCGCGAGCCGCATCGATGGGCTCATCAGCAAGGCGCGCCAGTTCGAGATGCCTGCCATGGCCATCACCGACCATGGCTACATGTATGGCGCCATCGAGTTCTACAAGAAGGCCCGGGCCGCCGACATCAAGCCGATCATCGGTTGTGAGGTCTATTTCACGCCGGATTCGCGCCTTGAGAAGGAAGGCAAGCCACGCCTCTATCATCTTATTCTGCACGCACGCACCAACGAAGGTTATCGCAACCTGATGGCGCTCTGCAGCGAAGCGGCAGTCGATGGCTTTTACTATAAGCCGCGCGTTGACCAGGAGCTGCTGGAGCGCTATGCGAGCGGTCTGTGCGCGACGTCTGCCTGTGTGCAGGGCATCATCAGCCGCAGTTTCGAGGACGGTGATCCGGCGGCTGCGCGCAAGTGGGCCGAATACTACGCGAAGACCTTTGACCCGGGATGTTTCTACCTGGAGATCCAGGATCACGGGATCACCCTGGAGAGGAGCGGGGTCAGCGAGCACCAACTGGGCACAGCTATCGCCGGGCTGGCCAACGAGATGGGCCTGCCGCTTGTGGTGACCAACGATATCCACTTTGTCGAGAAAGAGGACACACGCGCACAGGATCTGCTCATCTGTATCGGGACGAACTCGATGGTCGAGGCAACCGACCGCATGAAGAGCCATCCGGAACTGTACTGCAAGTCGCCGGCAGAGATGGCGGCGCTGTATCCTGAGTTTCCTGAGGCGACCAGCACAACGCTTGAACTTGCCGAAAAATGCAATGTGGAGATCGAGCTGAACAAGATCATCCTGCCCGTCTTCGATGTGCCCCCAGAAGAGACCGAATCGTCCTATTTGCGCCGACTTTGCGAGGAGGGCCTGAAGACCCACTACGGAGACCCGGTCCCGCCTGAGGCGCGCGAGCGGCTTGACTATGAGCTGGAAATCATCGACGAGAAGGGGATATCGGCCTACTTCCTCATTGTGGCTGACTTTATCGCCTGGGCACGCGATCATGGCGTCGGCGTTGGTCCTGGCCGAGGCTCGGCAGCTGGCTCGATCGTGTCCTTCGTGATGGATATTACTGAGGTCGACCCGCTCAAATATGACCTGCTGTTCGAGCGTTTCCTGAATCCTGAGCGTACCGAGATGCCCGATATCGATACGGACTTCGATAACGTCCACCGGCTCGCGGTCATCGACTACGTACGTGAGAAGTACGGCGCAGACCGCGTGACCCAGACCATCACGTTCAATAAGCTGCAGGCGCGTGGCGCCGTGCGCGACGTGGGGCGCGTGCTGGGCTATCCCTATGGGGTGCCGGACCGCATCAGCAAGGAGTTCGCCGGGCCGCCGGATATCACGATCGCGGACGCCCTGCAACAAAGTGTCGACTTGCGCAGGGACTATGAATCCAATGACGACGCCCGCCTGATAATCGATGATGCCCGGGCCATTGAGGGACTTTCGCGGGGAGAGGGCGTTCATGCCTGTGCGGTCGTGATCTGTCGCGACACCCTGAGCAACTATGTACCGGTCAAGAAGGACACAAAGGAAAGCGCGGTCATCACGCAGTATGACGGTGCGACGGTTGCCGAGATCGGCCTGCTTAAAATGGACTTCCTCGGCCTGCGTAACCTCAGCGTCATCCAGGACGCGATCGATGCAATCAAGTTAAACCATGACAGAGAGATCAAGCGCAGCGAGATCCCCTTCGACGATCCCGAGACATTCAAGATGCTTCAGCGCGGGGCGACGACCGGCATCTTCCAGCTGGAAAGTTCATCGGTGCGCTCGTTGCTCAAGCGCCTGAAACCGCGGCAATTCACTGACATCGTCGCAACCAACGCGCTCAATCGTCCGGGTCCGCTCGAGTCTGGCACGACCGACACGTTCATCAAGCGCGCCAATGGCGCCGAGCCGATCAGCTACTTCGATGACCGCCTCAAGCCGCTGCTTGAGGAGACCTACGGCTGCTTTGTCTACCAGGAGCAGGTCATGCGCGTTGCAATGGAAATGAGCGGGTTCACGGCTGCCGAGGCCGACAAGCTCCGCAAGGCGATGGGCAAGAAAAAGCTTGAAGAGCTGGAGAAGCACGAGCAGCACTGGGTCGAAGGCGCTATTGCCAATGGCTTTGACGCCGCTTTGGCGGCACGCCTCTGGGAGATCATCCTGCCTTTTGCTGGCTATGCTTTCAACAAGAGCCATGCGGTGGCCTACAGCTTCATCTCGATGCAGACCGCCTGGCTGAAAGCGCACTATCCGGCTGAAACGATGGCGGCGGTGCTGTCAAGTTACCTGGGGCGTACCGACGATCTTATCAAGTATATTGGCGAATGCCGTAACGAGAACATCCCGGTGCTGCCGCCCGACATCAACCGCAGCGGCCTGAAGTTTACGGCCGTGCCGGGCGAGGGGATCCACTTTGGGCTGGCTGGCATCAAAGGGGTAGGCGAGAAAGTTGTCGAGGACATCATCAAGGCGCGTGAAGAGGGCGGGCCGTTTTTGACCCTGCAGGACTTCTGTGCCCGTGTCAGCGACAAGGCGTTAAATAAGAAGACGATGGAGGCGCTCATCAAGGCGGGGGCGTTTGATTCGACCAGCTATCCGCGCCGCCAGTTGTTTGCCCAGCTTGAGGACGGGAAGATCCTGGAGTCGGCGCGCAAGCAGCAAGCCGATCGCGCCGCAGGCCAGGTCAGCATGTTCGACCTGTTTGATGCGACTGAGGCGGGGTTTGAGGAGCAAGTCGCGCCTCCTGAGGACCATGACTGGGACAAGCGGCTTAAACTTGGCTTTGAGAAAGAGGTCACCGGGGTCTACCTGAGCGACCATCCCCTGCAGGGCTATGAAGACGTGATTGCAGCCAGTTCATCCTGCACGATAGCAGGGCTGGAAGAGCAAAAAGATCGATTTGAAGGCGCTTTCATCGGTGTGGTGACGGCGCTTAATGTCAAGCCCACAAAGAAGGGCGATAAGATGATGGCCACGATGTCGTTTGAGGATCTGACCGGCGTTATGGACGCAGTCCTGTGGCCTGACGTACTTGCACCGGCGCGGGAGTTCTTATCCGAGGATGCCATTGTGAAGTTTCGCGCGCGCCTGGATCGCACGGAAGGGCGTGCTGACCAGTTGGTTGTTCTTAAAGACACCTTGTCGCTCTTCGCCGTCGAGCGGACCGACCCGGCGACGCGTACTTTGCTCATTGAAGCGCCAGCCGATGCTTTGGGTTCTGCAGGCGCCCGTGAGGCCTTCAAGACAGTGCTGCGGCGTTATCCAGGCTCCAATCGGGTCGAACTACGCCTGCATGACCCATCGGGAAGTGTGGCGGTAGCCGTGATGGCCGAGCAGGTCAACGCTGTTGGGACAGATGTCTGCGACGAGCTTGACCGGGTCTTTGGCGCTGGCTCCGCCCACTTAAAGTAGCTACTCATCCACCGTAGTCAGGACGAGTTTGCCATTGCGCACACCCTTAGCGCCCAGCAGGGTTTCTGCGATGTTGCGCAACTGACCGGCTGGCCCGCGCATAAGAATGACTTCCAGGCAGTTGTGCGCGTCAAGGTGAATATGTACTTTCGAGATGATCAGCCCATAATACTCATGTTCGATGTTGTCGAGCTTCTCGGTCAGGTCATGGGCGTGATGGCTGAAAACCATCGTCACGCTTGCCACAGCCTCGGTTTCCGGGTCGCCGATCTCCTCCTGCGCGAGCACTTCGCGTACCAGGTCGCGGACCGCCTCGCTCCGATTGCTGGAGAGTCCCCGTTGTGCAACATACTGGTCAAAACGCTGAAGCATGTCCTCATCCATCGATACGCTGAAGCGCGCAAGGTCAGCCATGTTCTTCCTCCTGTTCCTTCTGTGCGCGCTATCCTACGTTCAGTGTTGCCTGCATGAGATAGCGGCTGGGGTCGATCGTACTTATTTCATCCTCGATATAGGTGCAAAGTAAGCGGCCCTTTGGTTTGAGCTTCTTTTCCTCAAGCATTTGAGCCATGCGTTCAGCGATATCACCTGTATGCCCATAAAACCCCCGCGAATAGGCGGTCAGGACTTTGAGGGCCGTTCTTGTTTTCGAGCGGGTGGAGAGCAACAGGAAGAAATTGTCTGGCTCTCCCGGGTGGGCGCGGAAGGATTCAAAACTGGAGAAGTACCCGCCGATCGGGAAGCTGGTCGAGTAGCCCTGCTCCTGAGCCCAGGCGGTGAATTCGAGGAACTGCTGATAGAAGTTCCCCTCCTCAGAAAACGGCTCACAGGCTGGGCCGATGAGAATGTTCCAGCCGGGGAGCGTCCTGATGGCAATCTCTGATTCGTCAGCGTCTTTCCCCATTTTCAGCAGGTCACGGAAGACTTCGATCAGTTGTACCGACTGTTCGAGCTGTTTGATATGGGCCTGGAGGGCGTCCTCGTGTTCGTTAAACAGCTGCAGCATGCTCGCTGACGAGCGCTGCGTCGAGAGCGCTTTGATCTGCTTAAGGGGGATGTTGAGCTCTGCCAACACCTTGATCAGGTTGGCGGTGATAATCTGCTCTGGGCGATAATAGCGGTAGTTGTTTTTTGGGTCGCGCTTGTTGGGATGAAGGACACCCGTTTCGTCGTAGTAGATAAGGGCCGACCGTGATATTCCCGTGCTGCGGGAGAATTGGGAAATGGGCATGAGGCGGTCCAGGGCGATATCATCTGGTGGTAAAGAGCTGATGGGACTCATGGAATCACCGGTGGAATAACCGGGTGTTTTTCGAAGCTTGCCTGGCGGAAGCGAGCCTTCTTTACTCATAGTTTACCCCCTGTATGTAAAAGAATACATTTGAATAATAAAAATAATTATAAAAAGGTCTTTACTATAAACCACCTTTACAGTTTATCATAAGGAAATGGAGCGAAGCAGCATGACAGACTTGTCTCGATACGAGATTTCCTACAGTTCTCATTCTCATCACTCTTGCTGTAGTGTCATGCGGATCGTTCCTTTGTGCAAGCCTGCCAACACGCTTGCACCTTTACCGGGTTCTAGCCTCTCCTAATCCTAGAGCCTGGAAAGGGACCCCGCCGCCCCTCAATTAGCGGGGTCCCTTTCTTTGTTCTCATGTATCTGTTTTCCTGTATCCTCTTGCTTGTATTACACTAGGAAACACGACGCATGGTGCGTCGAAGGAGTGTTTGCAACAAGAAAGAGGTATTCAATGGCTTCCTATGTACATGAGCGGTCTCGTTTCAACCTTGAAGATAATGAGATGCCGACTCAGTGGTACAACGTTCAGGCCGACCTGGCGCATCCGATCGCTCCCTATCTGGGGCCTGATGGAAGTCTCGCTGATGCCGAGGCGCTGGCTGCGATCTTTCCCGAGCCGCTCATCGAGCAGGAGATTTCGACACAGCGCTGGTTCGACATTCCCGGCCCGGTGCTTGACGTACTGCATACCTACCGGCCTGGGCCGCTGAATCGTGCCCGCATGTTCGAGAAAGCGCTTGGCTTGCCGGATAACGTCCACATCTACTACAAGTACGAGGGCATCAATGCCTCGGGCTCTCACAAGGCCAACACGGCGATCCCGCAGGCTTACTACAACAAGATCTCCGGCATCACCAAGCTCGCGACTGAGACGGGCGCGGGCCAGTGGGGCTCCGCGCTGTCCATGGCGGGCGCGCAGCTGGGTATCGAGGTCGAGGTGTTCATGGTGGGCGTGAGCTATGACCAGAAGCCCTATCGTCGCATTTTCATGGAGAGCTTTGGTGCGACGGTGCATCGCTCGCCGACGACGCTGACAGAAGCCGGGCGCGCGATGCTTGAAAAAGACCCGGATACGCTCGGCTCTCTGGGGCTTGCGATTTCTGAGGCGGTCGAGGTGGCGGCGGCAAGTCCAGACACTAACTACGCTTTGGGCTCGGTGCTCAACCACGTCTGCCTGCACCAGACGATCATCGGTCAGGAAGCGATCAAGCAGATGGAGCTGGCGGGTGAGGAGCCCGATGTGGTCATCGCCTGTGTGGGCGGCGGCAGCAACTTTGCGGGCCTGGCGTTTCCGTACTACCTGCGCCGCAAGGAGGGCAAGACCGGCGCGCGCCTGCTGGCCGTTGAACCTAAAGCCTGTCCCTCGCTGACGCACGGGAGCTTTGAGTATGACTTTGGCGACGAGGCAAAGCTGACGCCGCAGATGATGATGTATACCTTGGGCCATGACTTTGTGCCGCCGGGAATTCATGCCGGCGGGCTGCGCTATCATGGCGACTCGCCCCTGATCTCGCAGTTGGTCCATGAGAACGAGATCGAGGCAACGGCTGTTTATCAAAAGGACGTCTTTGCGGCGGCGCTGGAGTTCGCGCGCGCAGAAGCCCTGCTGCCCGCGCCCGAGTCAAGCCATGCGATCGCAGCGGCGATCGCCGAGGCGAAGGCGGCAGCCGAGGCGGGCGAGCCGCGAACGATACTCTTCGGCTTGTCGGGTCATGGTTTCCTGGACCTGGCTGCCTATGAGAACTACATCAATGGCAAACTGCAGGACTATGACTTTGCAACCGGCGCAGTCGTCGGGTAGGAAAGAGAGCGGCAAGGATCAACGTGGCCCAATTGCTGCTGACAAAGCATCCTGGATACCTGCGGGTTAAGCGCATCCTCGATGTCGTGGGAGCGCTGGTGCTGCTGGTGCTCTGCTCGTGGCTTCTTGCGCTCCTTGCGTTGCTGGTCCTGTTGTTCGAGGGCCGTCCGGTGCTGTTTTCCCAGCGCCGCCCGGGGCGGGGCGGGCGGCTTTTTGCGCTCTATAAATTCCGTACGATGCGCCCGGCGCCGGAGGGTGGTAGCGCTGTTGAAAACGCTGCGACCGACGCCGCTCGCCTGACAAGCTTCGGACGTGGGCTGCGCGCGACCGGGCTTGATGAGTTGCCTGAACTGTTCAACATTCTGCGTGGGGATCTCTCTTTTGTAGGTCCGCGCCCGCTGCTTCCGGAATATCTCCCGCTCTACAACGAGGAGCAGGCGCATCGCCATGACCTGCGTCCTGGCATCACGGGCCTGGCGCAGGTGCGCGGCCGCAATCTTCTGTCCTGGGAGGAGCGTTTTGAGGCTGATGTTGAGTACGTGCGGGAGGTGTCATTCGGCCTCGATATATGGATCTTGTTTGCGACGGTCGGGCTCCTGTTCCGCGGTCGCGGCGCCGAAGCCCCTGACAGTCCCACCTCAGAACCCTTTAAAGGTAGTGATTAGCGCAGTAGTTCCAGATAGCGCGGAAGGATGCGGCTCAGTTCGTAGCGCTCCTGCAGGCGATCAAACTGCTTACGAGCTATCTCGGCGCGAAGTGACGGATCCTGGGCCAACTTCTTGATCAGGCTGGCGAGCCCGAGCGCGGTCGCTTCATCAGCCAGTGCGCGCTCATCTGCGACTTCATCGATGATGCCGCGTGTCTTGGTCCCGGCCAAAAGGGCGCCAGAAGCACACATCTCCATCAGCGAACGCGGCAGCCCTTCTCGCTGCGAGACCAGCAGACCCACATTTGTCAGCGCGAGCAATTCGTGGATTTCTGCGGCAGGGAGTTGTCCCGTGAAGATGACTTGCTCGCCAAGGTCATGCGCAGCGACCAGCTCACGCAATTCATTCTCAAGGGGCCCCTGGCCAATAAGGAGCAAGCGCATCCAGGGCAGAGTGTGCGTGCGCCGCAGCTGTGTGGCGGTTTCGATCAGTAAGCGGTGGCGTTTATTCTCGTTCATCTCAGCGACCATCGTGATGACGAAACTCCCCATCGGGATCCGGAACCGCCCCCGGAGTTCCTCCTCGCGAGCATCATCAAGTGAGCGGGGCGCCCAGGCGGCGCTTTCGACGCCGATACCGTCGATACGCACCAGTTCACAACGCTTCCGGGGGCGCGTGAACCATCGCTGGGCGGCTGCTTCGTCCTCGTCATTCATGACGACAAGGACGTCGGTCCACGGGAGCGCGAGACGCTCAGTGAAGCGATAGAACCATTGGCGCGGGAGCGGGCGGCCGCCTCGATAGAAGTGGAACCCATGCGCGGTGTAGATTATTTTTGGCGCGCCTGAATGTCCGCGTCTCATTCGGCGCAGGGCAGCGCGCGTCACAAGCGCGGCGATCGGAGTGTGCACCCAGACGGTGTCGTAGCGCTCGCGCGCTACGAGTTCACGCAGCTCGCGTGCCAGCCGTGGGTAGTGCAGCAAGGAACCAACTGATCGTGACCAGCCGATATTGAAGCGCTGGTCGAATTCATCAGCGATGCTGGGATAGTCCGCTGCGTCAGCAGCGAGCGCATCGACCTGCGACCCCTCCGCGCGCAGCGCGCGGGCAAAGGGAAGGAGAAACGCTTCGAGGGTACTGGCGACGGTGGTAACGAAGAGGACGGACGGCGCGTACGTTATTGGTTGGTTACGGCTCATGTTTGCAGTGTAGCATAGGGCTTCGAGCTGCGATACACTATTCAAGAGCAGCCCATCAAAGGAGCTTACTTGTGTCACATTTTACCACGCCCACTCACCAGGTACCTGAGTTCGGCATATGCTGCCGGACAGTCTATGGCAGCCTGGTTCAGCAAACCCGCGAGGCGCTCAGGCGAGCTGGCTTCAGCGAGGCGCTCATTGGATTGTCCGGGGGTATCGACAGTGCTCTGGTGGCGACGATCGCAGTCGCAGCGCTGGGAGCAGAACACGTCCACGGCTTGCTTATGCCAGCGGCGGTATCCTCAGTTGGCAGTGTGACTGATGCGCGTGAGCTGGCTGAACGCCTGGGCATCGAGGCGAGGGCGATCCCGATCGAGTCCGTCTTTGCTACGTTCAAAGAAGCGCTGGCCGACACGTTCTCCGGGTCACCTGAGGATGTGACCGAGGAAAATCTCCAGGCGCGCATTCGGGGAACTCTGCTGATGGCGCTCTCAAATAAGTTTGGCTGGTTCGTGCTCAACACCGGCAACTACAGCGAATCGCTCATGGGTTACGGCACGCTTCATGGTGACATGGTGGGTGGTTTCGCTCCCCTGGGCCAACTCTTGAAGACCCAGGTCTATGAACTTGCCCGTTACTGCAACGAAGCTGCTGCTCTGGCTGGCGTCCGTCCGCCGATTCCAGAAGCGACTTTGTCCAAGGAGCCGAGCGCTGAGCTTGCTCCCGGACAGCTTGATCGTGACGCCCTGGGTGGATACGAAGAGATTGACCCCCTTTTGTACCGGTGTTTTGTGCAAGGGCAGCCTGCTGAGCAACTGGTTGCGGAAGGGTTTTCGGAAGAATCGGTGCGTCGGGTCCTTAGCCAGGCGCAACGGGCCGCATTCAAACTGCGCTATGAGCCGCCTGCTGCGCAGGCGCCCCGTGTTGCGGAAGCGCCGCATGCCGGAGGCCGGGGTCCCGTAATTCTCGAGATGGCGCCGGATGATCTGCCGGAAGAGGCGCGCGCGTTGATCTATGACGTGCTGTATCGCGACTATGGGGTCACTCCAGATCAGGACTGGCTTAACGCAGCTGATGGAGGACGCTTTTTCGTGGCGCATGATCCGGATGGTCAGGTTTGTGGTGTTGGTCGCCTGATGGCGCCTGGCAGCGAAGAGCCCGAGCATGGCCGGCAGGTCAGGCAACTCGCGACTGCTGTGCAGGTGCGAGGACAGGGGATCGGGACAGCGATGATGGAGGCGATCGAGGCTGCTGCTCATACTCAGGGAGCCTCACGGGTCTGGCTTAAAGCGCGCCAGCAAGCCTGGGGTTTTTATCTGGCGTGTGGTTATCAGTTTGAGGGGCCAGGGTTTTCGGCGGGCGAATGCATGGCGGAAGACGGTCTCTTTGTCTCGAAATTCACGGGAATCCCGCATAAGATCATGGCAAAACAGCTGGATTAACATCGGACTTGTCACTCGCCGGAAAGAATTAATGTTTCAGGGACTGGCATACTTGATGGAAAAGTATGATAATACTAAATGGGTTGGCTTGTGTTTCCTTGGAGAAAAAGCATAAAGACTTCTTACACATGGATTCTGAATGGGAAGGACTGGAAAGATGAACACGAAAAAGTTCGCGCTGTTGGTTGTGGTTGCGCTTGTATTGGCTTGCATCCCAGTGATCGCTGGAGCTGTTTCTACACCACCTAACTTCAACGATGTTCATGATGGTGATACTAAGATCACGGGCACGAGCGTCGACGCCATGACGATTACGGCGACGCGCCTCATACCCGCAGGGAGCACGAGCGGATCGGTTCATGCTGCTGGCAGTGGCGCGACCTGGACGCTTTCCTCGCTTCCTTGGCCGATAGTTGAAGGTCAGGTAATCAGGCTTAATTTCACCTATGATGCGGGTGGTTCGGGATGGAAAGACATCACGGTCGTCGCTTCTTATGACCTTAACGGTCAGAAGACCGGTGGCAGCACCACTACAACTGGCACGGCGGTAGCCGCCGCCCCGGACACGTCAACGGCTGGCACGGATACAGCGGCGTCTGCCTCAGGGGTTCCAGCGACGGGGGATGCGCGTCCGATGCTCTACTTTGCGGGCGGTCTGTTTATAGTTGGCCTGGCTCTGGCATTGCTGACACGCGCGATGTTGCTTCGTCGCCAGGAGGCATAAAGTAACAGTACATACTCATACTATGTGAGTAAGAAGCCCGCCTTGTGCGGGCTTCTTTTTATGTGAAGTGGGCGACTCTGTTCGGCTACTGGGTATAATAAGGGTGGCGTACCGTTCCCATACTAATAAAGGAGGCCCTCATGCCAAAGATCACAAGAAGCGATGTGAAAGTTCCCGGTGATGTCAGCGCAGAGGCGCGTGAGACCTATATCGACAACTACCTGAAAGCGACGCGCGAGACAGGCCACTTGATGCTGTTTGCGTGCGACCAGAAGATGGAGCACCTGAACAGCGACTTCTTTGGCCCCGATATCAGCATCGAGGACGCCCGGCCCGAGCACCTCTTTGAGATCGGGTCGCAGGGCGTATGCGGCATACTGGCAGGTCAGCGTGGCCTGATCGCTCAGTATGCTCCCGATTATCCTGATATCAATTACCTGGTCAAGATGAACTCCAAGACCAATCTGGTCAAGGGCGCCCAGGATGACCCCTACAGTCCCCAGCTTTACAGCTTTGACGCGGTGCTTGAGATGATCGACAACGGCGTCAATGTGGTCGGCATCGGCTACACCATTTACCTGGGCAGTGACTACGAGCCGCAGATGCTGGCCGAGGCAGGCGAGCTGGTTGCTCAGGCGCATGCCGCGGGCCTGATCGTCGTGCTCTGGATGTATCCGCGTGGCAAGGCAGTCGCCAATGAGAAATCCGCTCACCTGATCGCGGGCGCGGCGGGTACGGCGCTGTGCCTGGGGGCCGACTTCGTGAAGGTCAATCCGCCCAAGGGCAAGCTTGATGAGGAGCCTATCGCTACTAAGGCGCTGGAAGCGGCGGTTGCGGAGGGCTCTGGTTTGATTGGCACGACGCTTGCGGCTGCTTCTGATGAAGAGCTCAGTGCGTCGCAGGCTGCGGCAAAGAAGCTCGTCGAAGCGAGTTCTGCTTCCGGGCGTACCGGCCTGGTGTGCGCGGGTGGCTCGACGGTTGAGGCAAATATCTTCCTGCAGCAGCTGTGGGATCAGATCCACATTGGCGGCGCGCGCGGCAACGCGACGGGGCGCAACATTCACCAGCGTCCGCTGGATGAGGCCGTGCGCCTGACCAAGGCTATCAGCGCCATCACGCTTGGCGACGCCAGTGCCGATGAGGCTCTCGAGGTCTTTGAGGGCAAGAAGGACTTTACCCTGGATACGACCACAGAAGACGACGGGATCCACTACTACTTCGAGATCACTGAGATCCGCTTCTGATGAGCGCCGCCTCGTCTGATCGCCTCACGCGGTTTGCTGAGATCGGCCGTGACCTCTTTGTGTCCGGCCAGATCACGAGCCACGGGGGCAACTTAAGCGAGCGCGAAGGCGACACAATCTATATCACCCGCACGGGCTCCCAGTTGGGGCGGCTTCGTGCGGGTGATATCGTTGCGGTGCCCGTTGAGCCGTTTGCGGGCAGCGACGAGGGCGCTTCCAGCGAACTTGTGGTACATCGTGCGATCTATCGGGCCAATGCCGAAGTTGGCGGCGTGTGTCATGCGCACTCGATGTCAGCGGTGCTCTGCGCCATGTTGGGCGATAGCGTCGCGCCGCTTGATAGCGAAGCGCGCTTTCTGATGGGCGCGGCGGTGCCCGTGCTGGAGGCGACGCAAACGATCGGCTCTGAGCGCGTAGCGGAGCTGATGAGCGAGGCGCTGGGTGTCGGCGACGAGTCGATGGCTGCTGGCAAGGTTCCGGTTGCCATCCTGCGGGGACACGGGCCCTTTGCGGTGGGCGCCACTCTTGAGGACGCCTATCGTTGGGTGTCGGTCCTGGAATACAGCTGCAAGCTGATCCTGCGCGCTCGCGAGCTTGAAGCTGGCGGCGCTCAACTTATCGATTACCCTCATAACTAAACCTCTTACTGCGCCTCGCTTACCTCTTAGTGGTAAGCTCTTTTCTTAGTGCTACTCTCGCGCTAATCTGCATAGTGACGGAAAGGTAGGTAAGTGAAAGTTCGTATCGAGATCGATCCGGATGCGACGGAGCCAGAAGTGCTCATCCGTTGCGCGGAGATTACCGAAGACATTGGGCGGCTGCAGCGGCTAATGTCACAGGCGAGCTCCGAAGGTGTGAAGCTTGTCTTCTACAAAGGCAACGATGAGTATTACTTCCCGCTTGCGGCGGTGCTCTTCTTCGAATCGAGCGGCGACGCCATCTATGCGCATACGCGCGACGATGACTTTCAGGTGCGCTTTCGGCTCTATGAGCTTGAAGATCAGCTGCCCGCTGATTTCGTGCGCATTTCGAAGTCCTGTATTGTGAACACGCGCCAGGTCTACTCGATCGAACATAACCTTGCCTCATCAAGCCAGGTGCGCTTTATGCGCTCCCACAAGACCGTCTATGTGTCGCGTCGCTACTACGGCGCCCTGAAAGCGCGCATGGAAGCGCGCCGCGCAGGTTAGATGACAAAGGGTCAGGTACTTTGTCATCTGACAGATGAGAGGAAAGAGGTTGAAGTTATGAGAAGAAGTCGGACGATCGCCACCGGTTTGGTGTTCGTGTTGATCGCGGTGGCTTTAATCGCGAGCCAATTCGTGAGTTTAAATGGAGTGCATATGGGCTTTTGGCCGGTGGTCGGCACGATCGCTTGTGTGCTGGTGCTGATCGTGACGGTTGCGCGCCTGCGCTTCGGCGTATCGTTTATGGTGCCACTTGCGTTGCTGTATGTGCTGTGGCGAGCACAGTTTGGTTGGCCGATGGTCGGCGTCTGGATCCTGCTTCTGGCTGCCGTAGTAGCGGGCGCGGGCATTGATTTGCTGACTCACTCGCTCCGTAAGAATCGCTGGCAAAAGAAATTTGAAGACTGGGGTGGCGACGCGGACCCTTTCCACTATAGCCATGCAGCCCATAAGGCCTATAAAGCTCACGCCGCCTGGCATGAGGCACATCCAGAGGCGAAGTCACAGGGCGGCGGTACGCATGGTTCGAAGAAACACGAAGTGGGCGGCCTCCATCTGGAATCGAGCGGTGATGACAATCATCCGGTCAGCCGGGTACGCTTTGGCAGCAACAGCCGCTATCTGCACTCAGACGCGCTGAGCAGTGGGCTCTTTGACTTGAGCTTTGGGCAGCTGGAGGTCTTCTTTGACCAGGCTCAGCTGGCGCCCGAAGGCGCCAAGATCATCGTCAATGCGCAGTTCGGGGAAGTACGGCTTTACATTCCGGCTGACTGGTCGGTCAACACAAGCGGACTTTCTGTTTCATTCACGGGTGGATTTGATAACTCGGTGCAGAGCGGTGGGGAAGGCCCGACGCTCACCATTGAGGGCAGCGTGAGCTTTGGCAGTCTTGCCATCGAGCGCGTCCCTGCCCAGAAGCCCGCTGGTGCCGCTGCCGCAGCAGAGCCCGAAGTGGTGGTTGAAGTCAAAGATTAGTTGGTATGAGCTGGTGGCAGGGACCCGAGTCTCCTGCCACCAGTAGCTTAAGCCGTCCAGTTTTCCAGAGCAAGCCCATCGACGCGCGCGAAATCTTTCGTGTTGTTTGTAACGAGCGTAGCCCCGATCGCGAGCGCGGAGGCTGCAATCATCAGGTCGTTAGGCCCCATCTTCAATGAATGTTTCATGAGATCCGATTTGATTGTGCCATAGGCGGCGGCGCACTCCTTGCCAAAGTCGACCACCTCAAACTGGCAAACGAATGCATTGACCGCTCGTGTTACCTTTTCTCGTTGATTGCTCTCTGTTTCGCCTACCATGAGTTCAGCTAGGACGACTGCGGGGATTCGGATCTCTGAAGGTTTATGCAGGCGTAGCTGTGCCTGAAGTTGTGGAAAACCCTGAGACATCAAATAGATGCAGATATTCGTATCAAGCGCATACATCAGAAGGTAAGAGTCGCTCGTGGAGCATCATCTGCGAAGTCGCCTTGATCCGGTCGAACCAATTCGCCCGGCTTCAGAGAACCCAGACAGGCCAGGAACTCAGGCGACCACTCGTCGTTGATGCGCTCGCGCAATACGTCTGCGACATAGCGCGACACAGGTTTCCGCTCCCTCTTCGCATGCTCGGTCACTTGCTTAGCAAGCGTTTCATCAAAATATAACGACATCTGCGGCATAAGAGCTCCTCAC
>Ga0123354_10000223_pt1 | contig 50230 bp, 27 predicted proteins | sample TergutLab28metaG_2_FD_97872 | JGI IMG/M metagenome (GOLD analysis project Ga0123354, IMG submission 97872) | Labiotermes labralis P4 segment gut microbial communities from Petit-Saut dam, French Guiana - Lab288 P4 | ecosystem: Host-associated > Arthropoda: Insects > Digestive system > Gut ... | reverse complement strand
TCACGAGGCTGAGTGGACCCCGTTCCAGACCTACTACTACTCAGAAAATCTGGTAGCGCCGGGGATCGAACCCGGGACCTCTGTATCTGTAGCCAGAAACTCTGACCACTAGACCACAGAGGCAGTCTCCAGAAACAATAACTGTATGAAAATAATTTACTTCGCCATAATTACTAACGTATACATTCAGAAATGCAATAAAATTAAACCATAAGGAATACGTTTATATACAAAATTTCTGAGAATGTCTACATATTACATGGATATACAGGGTGTCCCAGAAGGAAATATCAATATTCTGGGAGGTCATAGTATCGGTCTTTCTAAGCAAAAAAGTGCATATCTACATGTGTCCTATTCCAGACGGTTTCTGAGATAGAGCTGTTTCACTGTACAGTTCCAAAATTGTCAGTAAAGAGATATATAGATATTTATTGTTTTCAAGTGCCAAAGTTGGTACAGTTTACCTAGAACAATACATTTTCGAAAATTCCACAGTCAACATCAAGGCACTTTGCAGCTCATGTGAGAACACGGCGTGTTGCTCGTCGGAGTGTATCTTCACACTCCTTTACGCTGGTGATAACACCCATTATACGATCGAGCAATTCGTCTCGTGTAGCCATTTACAACAGCCAATTGACGCTTCACACTGATTCGCATGCACAGATCATCTAGTATATTCGCATGCTTCATAGTGGCGCAGTATAGCGGGAGTGAAGGACAATATTGGGCACCAAATTCAAACTCCTGTACAGAGAAATAGCTCTATCTCGGAAACCGTTTGGAATACGACACGTGTATATATATACACTTTTTTGCTTACAATGACCAATACTATGGCTTCCCAGAATATTGACATTTCCTCCTGGGACACCCTGTATAAGCCTTCTTGTTGATTAAAGTCATGCAGAACATACTTGGACCATATACCACAACAGTACAAACTGTCTGTTAGGGTTAGAAGTATGAGCCTGGGTGCACCTAAGTTAATACAAACTACTTGTACAAACTGTCTGTTGCAGCTAGAACTCTGCATGCAAGCCTCTACCAACAGATGCAGCAGAACACTGGTTGCTGATATCTAATTCAGATGATTAGTGAAAGAAATGTGGCAAGAGACAACCATCCCCTCTACCCATGTCAGGCATTCTCATAGCACACAAACACGCGCGCCCACACACACACACACACACACACACACACACACACACACACACACACACAAAGAGGGCTCCAAATACAACAAGCAGACTTGAATTTCTTGCAAGGAATTTCTGTTTTATTAGCAAACAATGCCAAAGACCACCCTGGATGGACAGACCACAGAGCTTATTTACATCATTATCCAAAGTCCTTACATCTTTTGATATGATTCAATATGTTTGCAGTACATATGTGAGAGAAGGTTGCTCTTGTGCCTTGTACGAAGTGGACAATGTGGACACTGAAACTGAGGCTCTTTCCCACATTCAAATTTGAGATGTCTCATTAGATTCCCATTATTTGAATATCCCTTGCCACACTGTGGACACAAAACAGCCTTATTTCCATTTTGACGTGAACGCAGGCGAGGTAACTGCATCTGAATGTTATCTGTCAGCGTTATGTCAGGAACATATATTTGTGCATCAGCACTATTAGGTGCAACGTTATCTTCTGACACTGTCTGGTGCTGTGAGGTAGCCATTGTGTTGCTGGTACCTGATAAGAAGATTTCTTTGAAGATTAATTCGTCTTGTTGAATTACCCATGTATCTGTCATAGCTGTAAAATAATAAAATTCTTTTTAAGATTAGTAAGCATTTAATTTCCCAGAAATGTCAATATTTAGAAATCACATGAACAATGTCACATTATAAATGCACAAAAAGCATCCAATAGTCATAAATGTGAAATAATTTAACTGTAGACAAATGCATCATTTTATGTGATATATATATATATAATTTGATGATTAAATGCCAACTATGGGATTTTAATGGAAACACACAGATAAGGTAGTTCAGAATATCTCAAAGCATAGGTGAAATCACAGCACAATTCGCTGCGGCCTGTAGCAGGCTCCATAGTAGCTGGACAAACCTAAGTATGTGTGTGTAGTATCAATCTACATCCACCCACCCAAGGTTTTGTGCCAGTTCTCATGCTTCCAGTTATGGTCACTGTTATGTGTGTGTGTGTGTTATTTTATTTATTTTCTTATTTATTTATCTATTTTTTACTTCTGTGACCTATTTCACAACAATTTCAGTATCTAAACTATACAGATCTGTACAGTATAATTACTTGTGGCTGCTGAAGTAACAAGAATTAGGCAGAAAGCAGTCATTATCTAATCAAAGTACAATCCCAGCATTTGCCTGAAGAGAAGAAAACCAAGTATTCCAGCCAAGGCTTGAACTGAGCACCTCCTCAGTCAAGTCCAGAGCATGAACCTGGTCAGCAGAACTGAACACAAGATCACATGAATTCAACAACACAATGTATGTAATTTGACATTACTCCATAAAAACAACTTATACATGAAAATGTAAAATACTGTCTGCAGTATGATACTATGTAGACTGGTGAAAATTTATTAAAATGTCAGAGAAACCTTCTGCTGTCATCCTTCTACCCTGAAGATGCAGGCAATAGATTCCTCTGAAAGGTGGCAAACATCTGCCATATTACACTGCACCACTTCCCACAACAGAACAGTCAGGACCACACAAACTTAATTTCTAAAATAACCGGAGTTAAGGATGCACACAGCAAATACCAGACATATTGGCCTGCAATGCAGTATCTAATATATCACACAACTGTTGGTACACCAGTAGAAAAAGGCAAGAGGAATCTGGTACCATTCATGATTTCAGGCTTCTGCCATGCTGTAAATGAGATCTTCACTATTCTTGGATGTTACACAGCACAGATAGATAGTTAGTTATCGACATTTCGAGACAACCTATCCATCCCATCTTCAAGGGTAAAGCAGTACAAGAAGACCCTTAAAGATGAGACTGAAAGGTTGTCCCAAAACTTCAGTGACTAACTACCAATTTAAAACGCACATATCCCATAACAGCAAATATCTCATATGCTACCATTTTCCTTCAAAATGCTGGTACCCACCTACCAAATCATACAGTGTCACATCCCAGAAGACAATAAACGTAGCGTAATTTATATTCTTTATTTTCTCACAGTGCAGGGTTACAGGGACACATTTCTGGGTTAAAAGAGTTACAAAGCAAACGAAAAGGTTAAGAAATTAAGTGCTGTGCATACAAAGCCTTCTAAACTGAATCCTCAGCATCTGCACATATGTTATGCAGAAACAATATGTACAACACTAATTCAAAACATTAAACAAATCCAAATGCTAATACACATACAGTCATATTACATTAAAGGAAGGCCTACAGTGACATCACACTGAAATTAAATGTTTTATTGACTGATCTATAAACTGTACGTAATGTCTCTGTGCCATGAATGCATAAGAATGGCATGGAAGTAGAGCTCCATGAGTTTCTAACCTTGATACTGCTCATATGTAAGTGGTCAGCTTCATAATCTGTTTGCTTTACCCCATCAAGAGTGCCCAAGATAAACAAATAGAAGGCAATGCTAATTCTAAAGTTGTCTGGTCATGGTGGGAGGAAATCAGGGTCATTGTCCTGACCTGAACTCTGGTCATCCAGCCAACAGACAGTTACTTTACATAGCCACATATGCCATAAAACTTCACACATCTTATACTGTGAAGTAATATATTAATAACTCATTCAGAACTGTCAACGGCACAACTAAATACTATACTGTAAATGTACAATACAAAGAAAATATGAACCTTAAAGGTGGCATGTGTCTGGTATGTAATTATGCAACATCACGTTAAGAATACATACCACAGTAGAGCCAGATCTATTCTCAACATAGTGGCAAGGAGACCACACAGAATTTAACCCATGACATTATACCAATAGTCAGTCACATAGCTGACACACCTATCTCATTGTATTATAATTACACCTACAGTGGCTTCATAAGTGGCATGAAATACAAGTATGGAGCAATGGTACTTGAATATTAATATGGAAGTGCATATATGGCCTACTTAAACTTTAAGAGACAGGTTTCAATGACAACTGTACTTTGTGACAGCCTGAGTTTCTCCAGCCTAATGTGGAGATTTAAATCGCTACAGACTGAGACCAACATACAGCATGCCAGGCCATTCACCATGACATTTTAGAAACCAACATGTGGTAAAAGATTATGATAAACGTTTAAATGCAAACATAAGCCACAACAGTGTCTTAACATTGGTAAAGCATGGATTTGTAATAACAGCTTAACAACTTCCCACATATGCACATACACACACATGCACATGCATGTATACACATAATCCTGTCAAAGCAGTAATCTGTACTTGGTGCCATTTCAATTCAACTCCAAACAGTTTTTAAATAACAGGTTTACAGCAAAGTATGTTGCTGTCTGTAGCCTACTGTATCAACTGTTGAAGCACTGCTTGGCTACACAGACCACATGCATAAGAGTACCAATTCCCATTTCAAGGCACTGAATGCATAAAGATATCTCAATAAAGTCATATTCATAAGTAAAATTAAAGAGCAACTCAACAAACAGCATAAATTAGCGACTATAATTGTTTCCACATTTTAACACAGATTTTCCTGAGATCTGGTGTATTTAAAAATACTATTTATATACAGAGTATAATTCCATTAATCCAGCACCAGTGGGAGTGGACAGGTGCCAGATTATAAAATATTCCACATTACCAAACGGTATGCATAATGACCACATTTCTTACACACAATTTTTCAGCACATTATAGCCTGCCATCAGAGCATACACACTCATCACTTATTTTCATTTCATCATAAAAATATTCAGCTTTTTTCAATTATTATAGGCCCATTCAAGGGGTTTCCTTTGAAATGCCGCTTATACAACACCCTGCCCAACTGCCAAAAGTCAGGATTTCAGGAATGTTGACATCCAGATTAGAGGAATTCTAATGTAGTTAGAAAGATGTGTGAATGAGAAATAACATGGCAGTCAAAAGCCTTAAAACAGTTTTTTGGAAAGCACTGCATAACAACATTTGAGTTGTTCAAGTTAATTTAATGTCTCAGGATGTTTGCAGTAAATATGGGTCAAGAGACTGGTTTCACACTGTGTTCTCAGAAGACAGTGTGGGCACTGAAGCTGCGGCTCTTTCCTACACATAAATTTCATATGCCTTGTGAGGCTTCCCTTGCTCATATACACCTTCCCACACTGGTCACATCGAAATACATGTCCTCCCTCTGTTACAACACGCCTACTGTCAGACTTTGGTGGCGAAACCAAATGTAGCCCATGCCTTTCAACATTCTGAACAGGAACTTCTCTTTGTAAGTCACTATTAGGAGGGATGCCCCTGGTATTTGGAAATACTTGCTGAAATGCATTAGGCATTTGGTGTTTAGTGTCATCCAAATTCAGCAATCCTTGAAGAACCTTCCACTGTCTCATGTCTGGAAACAAAATCATTTATCAACATTAGCTTCATTTTAATTGCAAAAACTTAGTACAGGGTAATTACAAATGAACGTACACATTTAAAAATGCATTTGGAAGGAATTTCCCTGTAACACTCACAGTACCGAATGAAACCGACAGAAAAGACAGTGTGTTACACTGCAATACTGATAATGTGTATGTTTTAACATAATCACACTTGTACTGCACACTTTATTTGTGAGAATCTGTACTTGAGAAACTATACATTTTGTAATTAAAAAAGAACCTCCATATACAAGACTGATTCAAGATGTAAGATCTTACTTTCAGGATCCTCAAAATGTTCAGTCTAAGAATCTAACTACAGCTAGCTATAATTATATGTCAAATTTCATGTTGGACCAAAAAAAAAACTTTATATTTGAAGATACAACAGACACAGAACATTACCTGGAAAATCTGAGGGAAGTATCTCAGAAGACAAAGATGCAAATGTGACCATAATATTTGGATAGATACTTTTGAAACAGGGTATGAAATATGAGCTACATTTATGTGATCCAGGAATACGTCCAATGGTAGAAACTTCTTTAAATAGCAGTGAACCTTCATAGTCCACAAAACAGGGGATATTCCCTGATGAGGTGTCTATTAGATTTTAAAGAAGGAATATCGTTCATTTATAAACAGTATTACATATCACTATCTCTCTAAATATGATTACACAAGAGTGCATGTTGTTTCAGTTCATCATTTAGGATACTAGGACAGGAATTCATCCCCGTATGTGACAAACAACCAAGCTTATGTGTATATTTATTCCAGCAGCACCAATTATCTCAGTATATCAATGTTAAATTTCTACAATAAAAGCACAAATTTATACATATCAGTGACCAAGCACATCATCAAAAACTCCATTAACAACAGCAAGTAAAGGATATATGATACAACAGAAAACAATCTGCTCAGACACCTGATGTCACGCAACAGGTTCATTCAGCAACATTAGATACTTATTTGCATGTGTTCAATTATATTCTACATCATATTTTCTTGTGGTTCATCTCCTTTTAAGTGTTGGTTTGAAATGACTTATGTCGGAACAACTGACACATGTGGTATCACTGTGAATACATGCTGCAAAAATGCCGATATAGTGTCAGGGGAAGAACAGTGTTTTAAAACAATATATTACAGAAACCAATAAAGCTTAAAGACTGAGGTTTTCACCACATGAAAAGAAAATTTTTAAAATGTTAATTTATGCCATGTTGTACAAAGAATGCATGTGGAAGCACATGTATCAGTGGCAGCTGCTCTGACCAACAAAAAGCTGTGTGTGGAGTGTATGGCTGAAACAATCTCTCTTATGTTGCTAATTTTGGTGCATATGCCCACCCCTATGGTGGCAAAGAGCACATGGCATAAATAACTCTGCCCAAGTTCCTACTTTACATGGTGAAAACTGTACTCTTGCAGCTTTGCTGGCTTTCACAGTGGACTTTTAAAATAAAGTCATTATTCTCCACACAACCTATATTTTCTTTCATTACTACCCTTCCAACAAAACCCACACCAAGTTAGATATCAAGATTATGGTCTTCTGAGACATGGAACCATGCAGCTTTGTACCCACCCACTAGCTACATTGTCACAGGCTAGTAGACCAAATTTTTTATATTCAAGGCTGTGTATAACCTCAAACCTCACATCAGGCCTAGGTACTTTTCCAGTAAGACTTAGTTTCAAAGTGCCATACCTTCATAAATAACTACAGTTAATATCGCATATTCAAGATGCCTGCAATGTGATGCTATGTCACTGGGTAAGTAGCTTTCTTGGATTGCTTGACCCATAAGATGAAGTCATTGTGATCCCTCAAAACCTGAGGGAACACTCACCTAGTGACAGTTCCACATCCCAGCACAGCTTAATCCTGAACAACACTGCTCCAAAAATCTCAAATCTTGTACAGTTAAGATTTAAAGCACTCTATAATTACAAACTGGGATCAAGAAGAGTTAATCCACTTATCATGTAAAATTTACAATTTTAAATGTTTTTCCTTCTGATATACAGTCTCCTAGCTTTCCTTGTGCTAGGGATGTTGTGTATATCAGTGGAAGGAGGCTGTTTGCAGTGTGGTGGTAATTTCAGCATTCCACTGCTTGCTCTGCTGAAGCTCAAGAACATATTTTCTTCTACAGATGTCCACATAAAACCAAACACAATAAGTTCAGGCAATACAAAAATAATCTGATAACTGAAAATGCTTTTTGGTATTGTCAGCTTACAGCATCCTTTTGGAAAATACTTTATTGAAAACAGAAGGACAAAAAAGTCAGAAATAGTTAGGTACAAGGACTTTGGTACCCTCAGTCCCTTCAACACAGTCTGTGAAAACTTCCATCAGCATAACCACTGTTCTCCTGGGTGACATGTAGCAGAAGCCTGCTAAAAACCAAGAGTGTTCTTGTAAAATTATAGTATGAAACACAAATGAATAATCACAGCTTTAGCAACTATACTTTGAGACATATAAAGTATAATTGGGATGGTGGGAAGAACATGTTAAAATAAAGATAAGCAAACCAGATAGCAGGGAATGGATTAAAATGAATATGGAAATAGACACTACAAAGAGTATTTCGTCTGCTCACTGCATTGATGTACTCAGTTTATTGCACCAACCAAATGCACAGTAATAATTATAAAGAAATATTAAAGACATATCTCCAACATGTACTGATACAAGTATACCATCTTCAGGGAGCAATCATACATAAATATTAAAGACGTATCTCCAACATGTTTCACTATAGGTTTACCACCTTTAGGGGGCATCGATCTAAAATAATGCACAGAATGGGCAACTTTCAACTAACTGCTCATGGTAGCTCAGAAGTTAAGTTCCACCATGCTTGCAATAAATGTGTGCCAACAAACTGCTCTTGTGTTTAGTTCGAACAGGACAGTGTGGGCACTGAAACTGGGGCTCCTTCCCACATTCAAACTTGAGATGTCTTGTCAGATTTCCCTTGCTCATGTACACCTTTCCGCATTGGGTGCATCGAAATACATTTCGTCCCTCTGTTACAGGATGTCCACCATCAGTCTGTTGCAATCCATGTTCATCAGTATCCACAACATGAATTTCACTTTGCAGCTCAATGCTAGAACATGTGTTGCTGATGTCAGCAAACACTTGCTGAAGTACAATAGGCATTCTGCCTCTGTCCTCAGAATAGTAATGACCTTCTGGACTGAATAATTTTCGAGGGTCCATCCACTGTGTCACATCTGCAATAAAAAAATTATCTAGCGTTAGCTGAAATTATTAACATGAACTAAACACATAAGACTGACTCTGACAACTTCTTTTCCTAAACCAATATCTCCTTCAATAAAACAGGCATCTCTTTTAACTGAGTTGTCCTGTTTGTACATATCAACTGCTGAGGTGGGAAAGACGCTATTGTTTGTGTACTTATTTAGGATTCTTCACCAACTGCTAAGGTTATGAAGTGGTGAATGAACTATGGTGAGTTAATTGTATATGATGCACTGGAACTGGGCATCTGTCCTGGTCAGACTGAAGTAAATCTCAAAAAAATCTGAGTCAAGTAACCCAATCAACCTGCTGAAATCAGAGCTTTTCCAAATTACCACATGGAATTCAGGAAGAAACTTGGAGATTTTGTCTCAACCAGCAGAACACTGTCTTCCGTGACAATGAAGTAGGGCATAGAACTACACACTAAAGGATTCATATACTTCAGAGATCATTCACTTATATATAGTACATAATGTTGTCCATGACAATACAGTTCCAAATGTATCACCACATATAATGGCAAAACCTTGTATGATAAATATGTCAAACTGGAAAATGTTGTAAGGATTGAAACAAGATTATTATGAGACCCTACAACTGTATTTGAGCTGTTCATTGTGGCTCATAAGCTGCATTCCACCCACGATGCTTGCAGTACATGTGGGTCAACAAACTGCTCTTGTGTTTTGTCCGAAGGGAACAGTGAGGGCAATGAAACTGCGGTTCCTTCCCACATTCAAACTTGAGATGTCTTGTGAGAGTCCCTTTCCTCACGTACACCTTCCCACACCGGGTGCATCGAAATCCATTTCCACCCACTGATGCATAATTTCTGCTGTCAGTCTGCTGCGATCCATGTCCCTCTGTACCCACGGCATGCAGATCAGCACTACAAGAGGTGCTGCTGATGTCTGTAAACACCTGTTGAAGAATACTAGGTATTCTTCCTCGGTCCTCAACAGCGTAACAATCTTCAAGATTTAACAATCTTTGAGGGCTCAACAACTGTGTCACATCTGGAAATAAAATAATTAATAAACATTAGCTAAAAATAAGTGCGTCATATTTAGTTACTGTATGTTTTATGCTGTTCTTTGACTCATAACGTTCTAGTGTTATATGGTGTTGTGTTCAGTTGTAGTGTGTTGTGTTGTGCTGCGTCATGTCATGTCATGCCATATTGTGTTGTGTTGTACATTATGTTATACAACACAGAATACTGGCAAATTAGGAAGCACAAAAAAATATGGCCACGGCCTAATTTCAGGCCATTTGGCTAGTGCTTTGAAAGACTGGAGAAAGCAATTAAAATATTCAGTTTGGATTTAGACCCAGGACTTCCTTAACATGGAAGAGTGATAACCATTTAAACATGTTAGTTGGTAAATTGTTTTTTTCTAGCCTCCTTTACTGATAATTTGTTAATACCATAAGTTATCAATCATCATAAAGCATATGTGAAAGACAGGAAATGTTCTTGTCTTCTTTAGCTTACCATTCTATAGCTGTCAGGGTCAGTGGAGAAACCACAGGAAAACTCCATCACGTAAGCTTGTGTCCAGTCGAAGCAATGTAAAGAACTAATCATTGTGCTATGACTCAGAATCTGTTATTAGCAACATATCATATATAAACATGCAGTGAATTTCAAACCATGTAAAGGAGTGACATATTTATTGCAACAAGTACACAAACCAAGAATCACACAAGTTGATAACAGTTTGGTAAGACAATGAAAGGAAACACTTTAAATTCATTTTGATTCCAGGATTCAGGTCTTCTCAGACATAATGTTGCATCACTGGATGCATGGTTCCCAGTGTTTAGATGGATCATGGTGCTCCCATCTTCAAGGGTCAAGCAGTCTAACCACTCACCCAGCAGCACAGCATCACATCCTAGAAGACCTAAACCCTGAACTCATACATTGTGATGCACTGATTTCAAAATCTACAAAAAATTTTGCATCACATCACAATTTTATCCACGTGTTCTTTTAATTTTTGTCAACCATACTGTGAGCAAATTACACTTTCTTACTGCCAGCAAGCTTCATTCTACTTATATAATCTCAATGTTTCTAATTTAACAGTTAGTAGTATGTGCATTCATGTGCTGCACACAAAAGAATTGTGTGTATTACAATACTCTGTTATTTGGAATCAGCATACTTGATTTAGCCAAAAACAGCTATTTTGTACATGTTACCATTAAGATTTTTTGCGCTCTGTTATAATACACACAGAATATGCGCCTGTATCTGTACTGCACCAGCTTATAAATTTATGGGGTGTAATGAAGAAAACATTATTTGCCACAGCGTAAATTTCATTTCATTGAAAGCATATAAAAACATTTGACACAGAATATTACATCTTCTGGAGAGTCACACTAAAAGTTCTGTTTACCCAGCAGCACAGTGTAACATCCCAAAAGATAAGAGTCTTCAGCACCATTGCCAACAGAACATCAAACTTTACATTTCTATGGTACCTGATGAAACTTTAAGTACAAGCTTAATACACTATGCTATATGTACAAGGAGTAAAGTACCCACACAGAATACTGACATTTTAATTTTCGGGCAGATTTGTAATGTAACATCTGAAATCTACACAGCAATTTAAACACCTTTCTCAACTGGTCAGCCATGTCATGCAAGATAAAACCCAACAATTTTCAGACTGTCTTTGTCTTGTGTCCACTACCCTCTCTTGGCCTAGCATTGAGAACACATATGTACACACATTCACACCAAGCAATATGTGTTAACCATTGCATCAACCCTCAATAATGGAGAGATAGTAATGTGTTTCATTCAAAACTAATGTGGCCAATGAGCTGAAAGGACTTAACTTCATATACATGTAATAAAGAACACAAAATTTCCAATTACAAATAAAATTTCACACGTTCAAAACAGAAAACAAACATCTCTGTAGCAATATCACTTACAATGAACAGCTGTTACAATTCATTCTCATATTACATGCCCCATAAAGAGGAATGAGAATATATCACGGATGATAACAAATACACAAAATCATTCTTGGAAAATCAGCTATGTCAAAGTTCAGACAAAACCATTGTTTCAAAGACCTCTTCTGTTTCCACAATCAGGAGAGGAAGCAGGTTTCTCAGTCTGGTGCGTTCAATCATCTGAGAAAAGTCTTGTGCATTCATTCACTACAAAAACTTCAAACCCAAAACAGTAATAAAGTTAGAATGGATTATTGATGGGTTTTGAACTGACTCTCAACTTCTATAGTTACGAGCAACATTCTGCTCACCAAATAATTAAATAAACTCCTGTGTTTAAACCCTCATTAACCCAAACATGGCAATGGTATTTCCTTCACAACAGATGCAATGGCCTTACTCAGAATCAGTCTTCTAGTCATGTAATGACAGCTTTAGGATACAAACATAACAGTTACCCTGTTGGCACCCATCTGTCACAGTCCTGTGTGTTTCACAGAGTGAACAGTATGAAGATGGGACATGAAATGATATAAAAAGAAAGAGGGATTCCAGCCTTCTGGGATGTGACACTGTTTTACCAAACAAGTATGTCCCAACATTTCAAAGGAATATGTCACCTAATCTTCAAGGGTTCAAGGTCCACAAAGAACACCAATTGGAGTCAAGTAGTGGGGATAAATAGGCAAGGTCTGACCAGTGGCTGCTGAGCAGAAAAGACAGCAAGCCAATAACTAAACATCAGAAGGGAGCAGATGTACAATATGTGAGGCTGTGAAAAGGGCAGTAATTGGATGTGTGATATAGAGATGACCTTTGAGTGGTGTTCCAAAGGGCAGATAGTGGATTCAGAATGGGAGAATGGAGAAAAAGTTGATAAGAGGCACAGACAGCAGAAGGTCACATGTTCCTATGCAAAGTTGCAAACAATTTCATCAGGAAAGAAGCAAAACATCCAGAAGATACAAATGTTCATTATACACCACTTTGAAAACCCCAAAACTAGGGGAAGGAAAAAAAAAACTTTACATTGCAAACCAACCCTTACACCTCTAAAATTGTACCCATACATGACTTTAAAGCATGTGGGGGAGAGTGGTATAGCTCCACTCATTCTTAACCACAACACTAGGTGGAGGTGTGGTCAGCTTCATTCCCCAGCCATTTCACTAATGGAGAAAAAGCCTCCAACCGTGACTGACAGAATGCCGGGTGGACCTCAGTGATGGTCAGGACATTTTACAGGAGAGAGAAATCTGAAATCTCATTCAAAATAAACCCCCTTCATCTACATGGAAACAAACCAAAATTCCACAGCTGACTAGCCCATAGCCTAGTCACTACATCAACTACATTACGTAGACTACATCCTTTACACATACAGACTAAGACCATTACATATATGATCGTTCTTTCCATCTTATAAATTGTTTCACATACATTTACACAGCTTTCCTTTATGACTCATAACAGTACAAAAATAACAATTAAGCAGGATTTCACACATTTATTTAGAGTAACTGCCATTTGAGACTGCTGCATGCTAAGTTACAAATGTCACTATATCTAGCATTCATGCCTATTACATTCTTGAAATAGGACCTTCATGCTTTAAAATAATGTGCTGCTTCAAATTGCTTTTCAATTTTGACTTTTTAGGGCAGTATGGACACTGGAACTGTGGCTCTTTGCCACATTCTAGACTCTGATGTCGTGCTAAGCTACTTCGATGTATGTAATTCTTCCCACATGTTGTACATTTGAACTGATTGTCTCTCACATTCTGGCCATGAGCAGCCTCATTTTGTGGCTGTGTTCTACCTCCATATCCTCCTCTCTGAGACATCAACTGTAAGAAAGTGAGAATAATATGAGATACAAATAACACCTTTGACAAACAGCAACGTTATTCATAGAAGTGATATACAAACCCTCACAGGCAATCTGCCCTGTAATGACTAGATTTCTCATCAACCCCTCATGTGTGAATAACAAGTGAGACACACAACAAATAATATTTGAAACTAGCATATCTCACCTTTAATTTGTTGATTACATCAGGCAATTTATTTTTATTTTCACACAGATAAAACCTTTCTCTATCATTTAATTATCCTGAAATACCCGTTTTTTTGTTAATAAATAAATTTCTTTGTGTTATTATCCCCTCATCTCCACAACACTGGCTAGTCCATAGGGCCTCAAATCAGATTTAAATGGCAATACTATGCACATCAGTATGCCATTTAAATGCTCATACAAAGGAAGGTTTACCATTAAGGCACAGTTTCACAGCATATTAAAAACATCAGAATATTTAACCCTTTCAAGTTCACACTTCCCATCATGGGTTACGACAAAACATTTGTCAGCCAAAACAGACAATTTTCAATGCAAGGAACATGTAATGAAATCAGGTAAAAAAAAAAAATATAATTCAAGTTGCATATCATCATATTATCATACAATAATACTCTTTTGACAAAAGCTTTGAACTACAAGTTTGATACTTAAGAAAAACATGTCCCACTTCAGTGCTATAAATATCCAACAAGGGTCATTCAACAGCACTGAGAGTTAGAAGCTGCCTTCTCACCATAGGACCTGAAGTTCAATACCAGCTGAATTTGTGTGATATTTATGCTATATAATGGTAAAGGGGAAGGTCTTCTATAATTTTCTGATTTTCCACTGCTAGTCACCATTCCATCACTGTTCCACACTCAAGCATAAACTCCACTAAGTTGTGCACAGCTGTGACCAGGCAACCAACTATCACATACTCAGTTTCTAATTTAGCAGCTTTATCTCTGACCTGGACACAAAATTTTTGTGTCTTAAAAAAGTAATTTAATTTTATCCTGTATAAGGGCATCAATGATTTTAAGAAGGGTTACCAGCCTAGAACTAATATAATAAAGGATGAGAAGAGTGAGAAGGGTGATTTGGATACAGACTCCCACAGTATTTTGGCTAGGTGGAGAAACCCTTTCTCTCAGCTGTTTAATGTAGATGGAGTTAATGATGTTAGGAAGAAAGAAATACAAAGAGCAGAACCACTAGTACCTGAGACAAAGCCTTTGAGATTGTGATAACTGTTGAAAAGCTAAAAGATACAAGTCGCCGGGTACTGATAAAATCCCCGCAGAATTGAATAAAGCAGGGGGTAGAACAATTTGCTCTGAGATCCATAAACTTATTAATTCTATCTTGAATAAGGAGGAGTTGTCTGAGAAGTGGAAGGAGTCAATCATTGTACCTATCTACAAGAAGGGTGATAAAATAGATTGTAGTAATTATAGAGGCATATAACTTTTGCCAACTATGTGTAAAACTTTATCCAACATCCTGCTGTCAAGGTTAACTCCACATGTAGAGGAAATTATGTGGGATCATCAGTATAGATTTTGACACAATACATCAACTACTGATCATATATTCTGTATTTGTCAAATACTTGAGAAAAAAATGGGAATGCAATGAAACAGTGAATCAGCTATTTATAAGACTTCAAAAAAACTTATGATTCAGTTAGGAGGGAGGCTTTGTACAATATTCCCATTGAGTTTGGTATCCCCATGAAACTGGTAAGGCTAATTAAATGTGTGTAAACATAGCCTATAGAAGAGTCTGGGTAGGAAAGCATTTGTGTGACATGTTTCCTATTAGAACTGGTTTGAAACAAGGATATGCTTTATCACCACTGCTTTGAACTTTGCTTAGAAATGCCATTAGGAGGGTTCAGGTATAACAGGATGGCTTGAAATTAAATGGTACACATCAGCTTTTGGTTTATGCTCATTATGTTAATATACTGGGCGGAAGTGTACATACTGTAGAGAAAAACACAGAAGCTTTGGTAGTAGTTGCTAGTAAGGAGATTGGTCTAGAAGTGAATGCTGATAAAACCGAGTACTCAGTTACGTCTCGAGATCAGAATGCCGGACAAAGTCACAATATAAAGATTGATAATAGCTCCAAAGAAAGGGAGAAAGAGTTCAAATACCTGGGAACAACCTTAACAAATCAAAATTCTATTCAGGGGGAAATTAAGAGTAGCTTTAAGTCAAAGAATTCTTGCTGTCATTCAGTGCAGAATCTTTTGTCTTCAGTTTGTGATCCAAAAATACAAAGATTAAGATATAGAGAACTATAATTTTGTCTCTTGCTTTGTATGAGTGTGAAACTTGGTCGCTCACATTGAGGGAGGAATGTGGGCTAAGAGTGTTTGAGAAGAGGGTGCTGAGGAAAATATTTGGGCCTAAGAGAGACGAGATAACACAGGAGTGGAAAAAACTACATAAAGAGGAGCTTAATGATCTGTACTCCTCACCCAATATTGTTTGGGTGATAAAATCTAGAAGAATGAGATGGGCGGGCATGTAGCACATATGTTGGAGAGAAGAGGTGTACACAGGGTTTTGGTAGGGAAACCTGAGGGAAAGAGACCACTTGGAAGACCCAGGCATAGATGGGAGAATAATATATAGATGGTTCTTCAAGGAGTGGGATGTGGGGTATGGACTGGATCGATCTGGCTCAGGATAGGGACAGGTGGCAGGCAATTGTGAATGCGGTAATGAACCTTCAGGTTCCATACAATGTGGGGAGTTTCTGGACTAGCTGAGAACTGGTTAGCTTCTCAAGGACTCTGCTCCATGAGTAAGTAAATAAATATGTTCCCATATGAGTTTTAAAAATTTACATCAAATGTAAATTCTTACCGCTTCAAACTGACTTCTTGCTCTAGCCATCTGTTCATCATTAGGATACATTTCTTCCATTGGCCCGGTTGGCTGTAAAGTGCTGTAGTCACCACTAAGCCACAGTGTAGGTGTTTCTGTAACTAAAAATAAAATTATAATTAGAATAATGAAGGAACAACAGAAAACTCAGTGCTGTTGCATTTCGCTATTGCAGACATCTGGCAGGAACTACTAACCCGTCAATTACGTGAGCTCTGAGGATACCACACTAGTGAACATTATTACTACAATTCTCTTGCAGGTGACACCATATAGTTTCTTAGGCACAAACAATCTGGAGGAACCTGCAGTCCACAACTTTGCTGCATAATAAGTGAGCTGAGTGGGAAAAAGCAGTACACAATATATGGAACAGGATGCTGACGTAAGACAAAGAGCAAACTACAAGGAGCTAAGGATCCAAAGAAGGGCTGTTTTCCATACAGGCAGAAATAAAAGAAGGGTATGAGTAAGGATGGCAGAAGAAAGAACAGTAAACAGCACAAGAAGGGGATGGGAAAAAGAAAAAACTTAGTATAAGAAATTATGGATGTATCTTATGCACATTGTTGTCAAAAGGATGAAATGAAATTGAAATTGAAAAGGAGATTAAGAAGGCAAGGGGGAAAAGAGAACAAGAATAAGGGACATGTGATGAGGGAGAAGAAAGAGACAAGAAACAGCATTTATCAGTAGGCCCAAACAAGGGCCAGGTTCTAGGAACTGAATCACAGCATATCCTTAGAAGTCTTCTGCCATTCCTGAAGGAACCCTTTCCATTGATTCTTCATTTGTTTGAAAATACTCTTTCAACTGATGAAGTTATATGGTACAGTATCAAATGAAAAGGTGAGACAATGACAAGTACTGGGTAGAATCTGGAAAAGCCAGATTTATTTTGTTGTGATTTTAAAGTTGTCTGGTCCAGTCTGACGGTGAAGCAGAATGTGATTTTGCAAATGCTGGCCCAATGCCAAGGCAAAAATCCCACTTTGATTCCTTTGCTTGAAGACATTACTTACCACAGATTCAATTATAATTAATTTCATTTTTATATGTCTTGACTATAGATTGACAAATTTTTCACGGATTTCTTCCAAATGAAGTCCTGAAAAAATTAGGTACTTCTATGGCCAATGTAAAAGTAAATATAGTCCTTGGGGAGAAACCAACCAAAGTTCTGTCCAGAATTAAAGACATACAATGATTTCTAGAAACAAACTCGGTCTAGAGGACACACCTCTGAAATCTATTCTAGCCTTACAAAATAATATAATACATTCAATCAAAGCTGTTATTAATACAGTGTACTGCAAGGAATATACTTCTTCAAGGAACTAGGAAAAGGACCATGTTTGTATACATACAACACAGGCAATAGTGGAGTTTGTGAGAAAATTAACATTCAATAACACAGATGAGTCACAACTGAAAAAGCTTTTTATTTCCATCTAATAAGAGGTCACATACTACATCGTGTTACTACAAATAATTTGTGTCACATCACACACTGAAAAAGGACAAAAACAGGAAATGTGTTTGTAATGTCCAGTGGAACGTACAACTTCAAAAACTGGTTCATCTTACTTCATGCCTCCGTGTACCAACAAAATATGTGGCTTCAAGTTCCCTTTTACCTTAACTTTCTTTGGACAGTAAGGGCACTGGAACTGTGGTTCCTTGCCGCACACATACTTCATGTGTTGCCATAAACTTCTTCTATGTGGGTAATCTCGCCCACACTTTGGGCATACATACAACCCTTTCTCTGTTTTCTGAGCTTTAACAGACTGCCGAGATGTGTCTTCAGTGAATGAAAACTGATGCATCTGTCAACAAAAATATACATGATGCATGTAAAGATATAATAATGTAAACCTTAAATTGATGTACATACAATTAATGAATCCAAAGGTTCAAAACATGGTCCTTTGAGTTATGGTACCATGTCTGGTACCATCATTTCAAGAAAGAATACTGACTCTGTCTTCATGGACGAAGTATATTCTTCTATAACAATGGTGAAAACCTACCAGACTACTGTATGTTATAAACTAGAAAATCATAATTTGAATTTCCACTAACACCAAAGCTTCAAACCATTATACAAGCCACATTATTCATAGATATCAATTCAAAACCTAACCAATGAAAATCACATTTAACAGATAACTTAAAGTGAACCAACAAAAAATTCTTATTGTTTGTTATTGTACCTGTTACAGAAAGTGTGCATGTTGTAATTACAAAGGGATGTCACTGTTATCAACTACAAACACACTTCTTTCCAGCATTCAACCACAACATAACTCTACATACAGACAGAATTACTAAGGGTCTTTGGTGCAGATTTTAACATGGTTCATATATTCTACATTCATGAATGCTTTAGAAAATATAGGTATACAGTGAGGCAAATATCAGCTGTTTATAGACTTGAAAAAAAACCTCCAATTCAGATTTTGCATTATAATCTCACTGGAATCAGTATACCCATGCAACAGTTAATAACTAAGCAGTGTTTAAATGAAATCAGCACTTGTCTGATATATTTCCTATACCAAATGGTCAGAAATAAGAAGATGCTTCATTATCACTGCTTTTAAAATCTGCTCTAGAATATGCCACAAGGCACTGAAATTGAATATGACACATCAGCTATGCTGATACGTGAATATACTGGGAAAAAATACACATATTATTAAGGAAAACACAGAAGGTTTATTAGCCACTAGTAAGGAGGATGGACTAGATGTAAATGCTGACAGAATAAAATATTCTTTTACATTCTTGATTTCAAACTTTGGTCATGTTTTGAATGTTGTATTCTTTCTTTAGGGTGATAACCCGGTGTCTGAAAACTGTGTCGATGTTTCAGAACATTGTGTCTGTTCCATCTTCATAGGTCTTGTGAACAGGAAGAATAACTGGGGCAAGATTGCTTGGTTATTTCTACAGGTAAAGGTTTGGCCCAAACCACTTTTGAGCCAAAGTTTCTTGAATGCTTGAGGAACTGTTAGATTCTTAAAAAGAATTCTATCCCATGGAGTTAATTTGTTTGTTTGTTTGTTTGTTAACCCAACATCTGCATGTGATGTTTCCCTCATGACAGATAAGACAGATGAACTGCCATCTTTTGACTTCTCCACAAAAGCAATATCATTTACAAATAACACTCCACCAGTCTACACTACAATTTTCATCACACACTTAATGTGAAAATAAATATATAGTATCCTACATATGTACTGACTTACATCTGGATCAAAAACTCAATTTTAATATTAACAAAATGCGATAATAACAATAAAATTATCCTCACCTCTTCCAGTTGGTATAACAAATCTTGTGTAGTCAGTTCTGCACCCTGCGGTGTCACTACTGTTGAAATTCTGGGTGAACGTAGGGGCTTGTCATAACCAGAACACAATTCATACATCTCTGAAACAAACATTACAATGAATACCTGTAATCACATTGCAAATACACTAAAATATTCTTTGGAAATCAGCCACATATAAGATGCAGTTAAAATCCAGCACTTTGGAGGCCCATTCTGTTTGAGAAATGTTGGTATTAACCCTAATATGACATAGCTTACCACCCAAGACAGCTATCTGCATTGACATGAAAGCTTCAAATATTACAAAAAAAAAAAGTAATACCATATCATGGTAGGCATAAATAATGCCTTCTTTAACACCTATAAAATATAGGGGTAATCTAGTAGTCTAGTGGTTAAAAAATACATTTAGCACTCAGAGACTTCCAAAAAAAACATTTAATGTTAAATAATTCCAAAAATATTTAAAATTAGCAGAGTTTCAGGTTCTACCAAACTGCATTACTATTGTCAAAATAATAATAAAATCCACTAAAAGAATCTGCCACTAAATGTTGCCTGTAACTAGCATTCTATTTGGACAACATCCATCATACTTCAGGTACAGTACTGGCATAAACCTTTACAGTATAATGCAAAACATTTGCTCCTGTTATGAGGCAAATGAAAAGATTAACAGAGCAGTAGTGTGTCTCACTTATGCCTGGGGCATACATAAATGTTACATTAGTTGTCTGGGATTTGATATCACATTGTTAGATCAATAAACAACAGTGCTTCATAGAACTTCTGTCTGCTTCTTCTTCTAGCCTAACAAGAGAGACTAGCCTGTCTGCTTCTTCTTCTTCTAGCCTAACAAGAGAGACAGCAGGCTACTCTGAAAAACTGGTACCAGTCTGCCAAACAAAATGACATCATGTCTCAAAAGACTATAATCTTAAGACTCGTTACTGTCAGAACCTCTAATCTCATATGCCAATTTGAATCTTGTGTACATTTACAATTATTTTAAATGTTTTTAATATTTATTATATTCTTGCATCCTACAAATATTAACTAAAAATTACTGGCAGGCAATTCATGTAACAGCATATAACAACACTGATATTCATTTAATGAAAACCAAAGGGTCTGTCATAGGTGTATTAAAAATGTGATGGCCTTAAGCTGATAAATGTGCAATTTGTGTAGTGGCTCTGAATAATGACTAATTTGTTCATCGGTTTCCTTGGTTACACGAGATGCACGTTACAAGAAACACTGACCACCAACAACCACATTCCTTCCAACTTAACCATTTCAATTAACCTCACAGCTCATCTGAAGCTATATAACAGCTCTATTTGACACAGTTTCATTAAATGTTTTGTAACCATATAATTTATAATGTAGAATGCTTAGCATTATGCCTTCTGCACTGAATTAAATCAACTGTCACTGGAGCAAAGTCTGAGTTTGAACTTAAATTCAGTCACAGACTGAGACTTTAATCATTTCTGCCAGTCAACAAAAGCCTTTCTGTGGTGATCACAGTTACAAGATGATGTGGTTCTCATTGCATACACATAGATTAAGACATCATGAAGACTTCCAGGCATAATGCCAACATTACAGAGAAACATGCATGCAGCCTCCTCCAGAATCAAAGTGAGTCTGGCCAGAATGCACTCAAAGTGTGTTTTGTGTGTGTGTATATGTGCACAAATTCTCTGAAAATCTATGAGCCACCTCACAATTCCAGGAGCCAGAAGGGCAGCATACGAGTTTCATACTGAGGACCCACACATATAGCAGACAGACATGTTTGGTAGTTACTCAAAACCATGTGAGGCGGAAACGAGGTATAGCACCATTCCTATTAGCTCAGGCAGGGTTTTATCTGAATATTCAACTCCTCTTGGATGTTATGCTACATCAACTGGCACTATCAAGCTTTTCTTGCACTGCTTCGCCATGAAGATGGAAGCAGTATGCTCCTCAAAATGTCAGTAACTGTTTACCAGTCTACATGCAGCCACATCCCAGAAGACATGAATCTTCATCAATACCAGAGCGTAAACCTAAAATTTCACAAAGCTCTATTTTTTCATCCCATCCCACAGTCCTCAGCACACAGCACACATTAACACAATACCTGGCATACAAGTCGCTTCCCAGCTGAAGTTCCACTCAATATTTGCCACTTTACTTCCTGCCCAATGTTCCACCTAGATCAGTGCATCATGACAGAAAAGTCTGGGAACAGAACTGCCATTTTTTCCACATGTCTCTCACTGCATGATTATCCTCATACCTCACTTAATTCCTAATCACCCTGACTCTTTCCATAGTAGTTTTATGACATTATACAGTTATGTAACATGGAAGGAGGTTTGCTGTGATGATAATGATTTGGGACAGGTAAGAACCATTTCAAGGTTTATAGCACCATCTGCCTACAAAGACCAAGGGCAGATGGCACTGACTGAAAAACTCTACCCAGTAGCTCCTGAATGTAACTCCAATGACATGCAGTTGATACAGCATTGTTAGGTAGCCAAGGAAACAAAACATGTTAGGAATCAGATGAGGCTGTCACTTTGTATGATTCCCAAATACCATGGACATAAGTAAACAGAAGCAGAGTAGAAGTTAGTTCTTTGCTCTTTTGAGATTTTACATGGTATAGATTGGTAATTTCTTACCGACAATGTTTTGGGACAAGCTATCAGTGCCAGCTTCAAGGGTCAAGCAGACCAAGTCTTCACTGACTCTTTGACCCTTGAAGATGGAACTTATGTTGTCCCAAAACATCAGCAACAAACTACTGTTCTATGTTGTGTAAAGTCCCAAAAGAGCAAAGGTCTCATTTACACTGTGGCAGAGCATCAAATCATGCAGATTTGAAGTAGCTTTGTTGGACCTCTACTGTGAAATGTCTCAGAAGCCTGAAATATGACAGAGGAAGAAATAATTTTATTATAATCCACAATGCAAAGTCACAGATTTCATTTTCACAGATTATACAACTCTGCAAATTCACAATTATTCTGGAATATCAGGTTTATAATAATAAAAAGCCAAGAATCAGAGGAAAATAATTCTAAGGCTATTATTTTAAAACAATATTTCTCATATGTGACAAATACCTCGATAATGAAACAAGAACATATAAATAATTTATGACTGTAGAGAACTTTACATTAAAAAGTCATAAAAATGTAGAATACACCAAATGCATAAGAAACTTTGTTCATGTAAGAACACAAAATAACATTTTGTATTAGTGAACTTGAAAAATTTCAGAGATGTTTACAACTCTCACACTCTATCACATACACACAGGTGCATTTACATGCATGCACATACATATGTACATACATACATACATAAAATGTCTTTTTTTTTTAGAAGGAATGCATGAGTACATAGTTGTGAGCTGTGACTAGTGGTTGAGGCTTACAACATCTAACTTTTTAAAACAAATAAGCTTTCAAGTACTGGCATGAAACTTTCATTTTTAAGTATCTTTCACAAATTTAAAAGTGCCACCTGAAGTCAAGGACATGCACATCTCTAATCACCTAGTACCAGCATCACTTTACTTGTTGCCATAAAGAGAACTGTTCATGTATAGCATTAATCATTCATCCAACTTTATAAACAGACTAAAAGGGAGCTTAAAAAACTACAGAGAATGCCACTGGGAATTCTGTATAATACAACATAACATGCACCTTTCCAATTGTGAAAAATACCACCTTCTGGGACATGTTACCAAGTAGTCTGGTAGAAGTAGTGATCAGGGTATAAGGTGAAGACAGACACAGCACACCCCTATACAAAGTTGATAATTTTCACATCCCAAAAGACAGTATTCATTACAATTATTGCCATGAAAACCTAAAACTTGATATCCTCTCAAATCCATTTTTTTAAATTTTAATTACAAAGGTACCACTATGACATCTTACTGCATAAAACAACAAACAAACAAACAAACACTCACATATACATAATTAAATATAAATACACATTAATAAATTTAATCTGTCTTCATGTTAAAACATTTAACGTTTTTTTCCATGTACAGTTCATTCATAAATGAAGTAAACACCTTAAAAAGTTAAATACAGAGTAAAGATTCTGAGAAACAGAGGCACAAAACCTGCATTATTTTTTAAATAAGCCCTTCAAATTATCATCCCATCATTCCACAAACAGAAAGTCTCTAACAATCATATCTATACATCCACGTATCAAATTATACTCATGGTTAAATCAGTCTACATACACATGTAATGAATACATGAATACAATATAGCAAGTTCCTTATTCAGTTTTCCTGTTTATGAAATTCCATTTTCTGATCTCTAACCATTATTTCACATAACACATCTTAAAATTCTGATGTATTTAAAGCTTATATCTCCAAGTAACACATTTTCAAAACACAGACATTGTAAAGACATCTGCTAAATTTAGCATTTTTAAGTGATGTAATGAAATATGGGTTCAGACCAATGACAAAATTCAGTTTGATGTCACCATGCAATGACAAGTGACAGTAACTCCATACCTAACAATGATCAACATCCTCAACATCACTTGTAACAAGTCATTCACCTGCTGTCTTCCTTCTTTGTCTCCTGATATACCACTTACAATTTTCTGGTAATTTGTACCTGGAACATTTTCTCTAAGGAAATTTGTATATGCATACTAACTCAAAGTATGTATATAAAACAAATCAAAATCCAAAACAGATGCAACAACATTTATTGCAAAATGTTCCTACAGATTTACCAGATTTAAAGACTAAAAACGGGTGAGCTTCACTTTCAATCAATGGCATTTGGAAGCCATCAAAGAAGATAAATATCATTGGACATACAGCCTCCCGCAGCTGTCAAACTATACCCACAGGTTAAAAACAGGTTAAAAGTGGGAAATGAGTAACAGCATTCACAGTCCTCATCTTCCCACCAATTTTCTAAAATCCAAAGATTAAAATTTACAAAACAACACATTCCTGGAGGGAGGGATTAAAAAGAAGACCAATGAAACGACAGAATGATCAGGTGTAGGAAATCTGTGCTGGAGTCAGAGTCTTACTTATTTACTCACTCCATGGAGAAGAGCCCTTCTGGTGAAGCTGACTGGTTCTCAGCTAGTCAAGAAATACCCCGCATTTTATGGAACCTGAAAGTTCATTACCATTTTTACCTGCCCTTATTCTGAGCCAGATCAACTAAGTCCATGCCCCCCTCCCAACCCACTTTCTGAAGATCCATTTTAATATTATCCTCCCATCTATGTGTGGGTCTTCCAAGTAGTCTCTTTCCCTCAGGATTCTCTACCAAAAACCTGGATGCATCTCTCCTTTCCCCCACACATGCTACATGCCCTGCCCACCTCATTCTTCTTGATTTGATCACCCAAATAATATTTGGTGGGCACTACAGATCATCTAACGAGCCTAAACCTTGATGATGGTAATGATGATGATGACAACAATGACAATGATTACAATGTAATCAACAGAAACAGTACAGGATGGATGAAGAGCACGCAAAAAAAACACTATGTATGAATATACAACTTGGCTTGAAGAGATGACTTGGGACATCAGCATACAGGGGCAGCAAGCACATGACAAATAGTCAGTGGATGCACAAGAAGTTGGAACTGTCACAGGATACAGTTCAACTAGAGGCTTTTGTAATAAGTCATCAAGTTTAGGAAACAAGGTGCTTCTTGGGCACCTAACAAATAGTAAACTGCACAAAGAAAACCTTGTAACATGAATGTATTATGTCCATCCTCACGCCTACAAGCTGAAAGCAAATGCCATAAAAACAATGTGCACATATGCTCGTAAAAGGAAAAATGCAAGGTTCCTTTCTGCCACACATTATGAATGTTTAAGAACTACTGGAAACAGCAACAAAGAACACAAACAGCAGATACAGATCTAGAAAGCAATCATGATGAATGTTCATAAACATGGTGCCAAAAGGCTGCTGACACTACACCTGTAAAGGAAAATTATAATGCTAATTTTGAGGTTTTTACATTGGTGTGGATGAAGATTTTTTGTTCTGGGGTATGATCCTGTGTCAGTTAGTCATCAGTTCCCTGCTCTTTGAGACAATGTAGTGCCTTCAAAATGGCAGGATCTGCATACCCATTAACACAGCATCATGTGCCAGAAGAACAAAATAAAAAATCATGATGCTAGAAGCCTTCCAATAAAGGATGGGCGAAGGTTAACACTAAATGTGGGTGACTTACTGTGACAAAAAGCATACTTCACTATTTGAATATATATTGCCCTTTTCCATTTTGTGCTCTTGCAGAGGGAGTCTCATGAACTAATACAATATGCTGCTTCAAGTTGCCTTTCAGTTTTGTCTTCTTTGGGCAAAATGGACACTGCCACTGAGGTTCTTTGCCACACTCAAACTTCAAATGTTGTTTCAAATTTCCTTTGTGCAAATACTGTCTTCCACAATTGGGGCATTTATGCACATTCTTCCCCACGTTCTCACCAGGCATCTGACTTCTTTTTCCGCTCAATGAACGTTGAGACATCTGTTAACAAAAGAATAAACCAATCTGTAGGCTAAGTAGATGAGCTGTAAAAGATCCCAAGACTCATAATTATTAAGATATTACTATTTTAGAAATACATAAAGGCCTTGTTTTACATTTGTTTGCTGTACATCCCTTTGCTTTAACATCCCTTACCAATTTACACCATGTCTTGATTTGTGCTCTTTCATTTTTGGTTTAACACCCTTTAGCTGCTTTATTTGCATTCATTTAAGTTTATGTGAATATCATTTTTTATTTATGCCTCTTTGATTCAAGACTCATTTTTCAAAAACACAACTAGGGTATGTAACAAGGCCTTGGTATACTATTATCTTGAAAATTACTGCCTTCATTTCATTACATTTCATTCTGTGGATCCACACAGGATTACAAAATCCATATGGATATGGAAATAGTCATATTTACTTAAGAAAGCTAGAAGTGAATATAAAATTGTACAATAATTTTAAATAATAGGTCTCACTTGGGATGCCACATACTCAGAAAGTAACAAAGTATGCCTCTGTATTCAAAGTACAAGAGAAACACACCCTCCTACTTGGAAAATGGTGGCCATATGACAGCACATCTCAGAAGACAGTAATTCTCATAGTCACTGCCATACTACACTCAAATCACACATTCCCTCACCTCCTCTATCTGGCTTAAGAGACTTGAAGCTGTAATGGTTTCACCAAAGAAGCTTCCCCCTGCCATGTTCTTGGATGGGTATAAATGAGATTCATAACAAGACAGTGAGGCAAGTGCTGAAACAGTCATCACAATATACACTTATGATGGAATTAAACACAAGCAATAAAAATATTGTAACACACTGTATAAGAATCATTTGTGACAAATAATACCCTAATGTAATGACACACACTGTTCCATGATAACGTAAGGCAACAAAAGTATTAATATATAATTATTTAATGCCTATTCAACACATAAACAAATTTTTTTTGTTGTTAAAAACAGAAGGACTAAATGGAACACAGTCACCTTCTACTGAATACAGGAATTACATTCCTAGACACAACCTGGTATGCCACAACCACTTTTGACAAATGTAAGAACCTATAAGAGAAACAGAATTAAAAATTAAGACTGCAATCTTGTGGGGGGGGGGGGGAGGGGGTTTCAACTGCTTTGGAAGAATGTTCTACCTTCATCTTCAAATTAAACCCCAGGGAGCGTACATTCTTCCAGAACAACTGTAACCCTCCACCATGTCTGGTGGTGGGTTACAGTTACACAGTACACAGTACCACATGGAATCACATCCCAGAGAAATGCCGTTTGAATCGTAAATTAAATGCTCACACATGCAGTCCTCAAGTTCTGACAAAGTGTTTACTTTTTATAATACCTGCAGTTAACAGATGGTGGTGGCAGAAGATTTAGCAGTGCCTCTTTCAGACCGTTACTACCAACAGATGACTCTTACAACAAAGAGAACAGGTTAGACAATCTACAAGAAAAATTTCTAAGCTACAGACACTTCAAGTTGTGGCAAAAAATATGGTTGCAACAACATGCCCGTTGGGTACAAAGGTTCCCAAATAGTATGTTTCTTAAATCTCCACTAGACTTTAATGTGACAAATGACATATATTACATCTGGTATCATCAATCATACAGTCTTTATTCCAAATAAATCATAATACATTTTGGTCATTGTTGTGTTCAGATTATGAGAACTATATATCATAAAGTTCCTCTCATGCAATTTCCCTCAACCTGGTGTACTACCTGCTGCTTAGGTCCACACACAATCTTCAGCTTATCGTAACAAACTACTGAAACATTGTGTAATCCCTTATTTGTTTCACTCTCTGTGCAGACTTTGTATGTACATGCGTAATATGCTTTTTCAAGTGTGCCTTTGCTCTAGCTGTCCTTGGGCAAAAAGGACACTGCCAATTTGTTTTGCCACACGTAAGTTTCAAGTGTCGTTCTAAATCTCCTTTGTCTACAAACACAGTTCCACAGTCGCAGCACTTATAAAATTTCTTCTCTGTATTCTCAGCAGAAAACTGATTTCCATCTCCACTAAATGAACCCTGAGATATAAGAGAAAAAAATAAAATGAATTTATAATCCAGCAGTACAAATAATAATGTGCAGACTTAATACTAATTGAATTTAGAAAACATTTGTAGCCTAGTAGTACACATAAAAATATGGAGACATAATATTAATTACATTTAAAAGATCATGATCTGCAGTGTAACAAATTCTCACCTGTTCCATAATGCTTGCAATGTCTGGAGCTGCAACAGTATTACCAAATTGCCCTTTTGTCTTTTTCTTGGATGGGTAATGTAGAAGAGATCCATAACAAGATAGCGATAAGACTGCTGAAAAAAATAATCACAATATAAAGTTAGGGAAAGTAAGGTTTAAACCCAGGAAAGAAAAAGGAAATAACACTTGATATACAATCTACTCTACAATAAGAAAAGCTATACACCATCAGAGGGATGCATAATTTCAGGCTTCCGTCACAAAGGAGATGAGAACTGCACTCTTCTGAGTTATTACGCAGCGAGTTGAGGTAATTCTCTTACCAATGGTTTGGGACAACCTATTATGACTTATGAAAATGCCAACAGGAAGGCATATAAATAAATACTGTGAAACTTTGCCAAATGCAAATGCCAGTACATTCCCATAGGAATTTCTGTTGTCATAATAGACTCTGTTTATATTATTTAGCTGGTAAATTTATTGATTTACTCGTCACTCAATTATGCCAGAAATCACATAGACTATACAGTATCAATGAGGAGATAAATGATTTGTGAATGATGAATTTGAAAGGACAAGGAAGTGTAAATAATTCAATCTGAGGTACTATTATTGCACTTGCCAGGCAGGGGTAAGGAGAGGAAACCAAAAAAAAAAAAACCTTCAATCAGGCATTTAGTGTATTAACATGTCAAGCCACTCAGTAACTCAAACAGTTCACACAGCTCATGCATGTGTGCATGTGCAGTGTTTCTTGTCATTTTTATGAGAAACATATGTCATATTACTTATATTTCCAACCAAATGTTATGGATACCCATAGCAACACATGTGTAAAACACATAACATACAACTTTACCAAGTACATGCATCAATGTTATATATAAAGTCAGACTTTAGAAGCCATATCTCAAAGTAAATTAGTCTACATTATAGTCCTGTGGGGTGCAGCACCATGTTGTTCTGTAGAACCTGACCATTACCAACTGGCAGAAACAGTGATGGAAAAAAAAAAAAACACTTCAGTATGAGAAATTTGGTTTGGTTCATGCAGCCATGCCTTCAATTGCTCAAGTTATACAGCATCAAATGATATGATCATCAATGAATAACATAGAAGAAAATATGTGGAAAAAATTATCATGCCTCCCAGCATTTGCCTGGAAGGTGTAAGGCAAAAACAAAAATCTACAGTCTCTTGAAAGCATGACTGCTGGGAACGTAACCGCAATGTTCAGTGCCAGAAAAATGTACAACATTTTAATTTCTATTTTATTTTTCTTAGTTTCATTACAGCGTTAAGCCCATACACTAGCAATGATATGTGAGGTTCTCAAAGTGGTGAGCATGGAACTTTTTGCCTTTTGGGAAGTGACACAATATGCATGTGTTTCACAGAAGCTTGCTGGCTCCATCATCAGGGTACAATCATCCACCCTGATGATGAGTGTGGCAGGAACCTCTGTAACATTAGTATATTTCTACCAGACTACACATTGTCACATCCCAGAAGCAGCAGTCTTCAATGCACTGACAGTCTGCATCAGAAGATCAGAATGTCTTGCAATAGGAATGTTTCTGTCACCTGCAGGACAGTTCAACAAACCATCAACATCATATATTTTCATCAAATATTAAAGAACACAACAGATTTTTTCCTGGTGTTTATTGGACCATGCATCTTTGTGATAACTAAAGAATAAAAAACCAACCAGTTGCCACTTATTATTTTATTGTTCTTCTTATAGGCTCAACACGTTTCAGGCATTACTATGCCCATCATCAGGAACTCGCAAATATGATGTTGATTACCATATTGGTTGTTTCGTTCTTGGTTTGCTGTATGTTGGAGGTTAGGTGCGGTTAGGCTGGAGTAGTGTCCAGTCTACAAACTGTGCTTTAGCCTGCAGACCAGACACTACTCAAGCTTAACCGCACCTAACCTCCAACATACAGCAAACCAAGAACAAAACGACGAATGTGGTAATCAACATCATAGTCGCGAGCTCCTAATGATGGGCATAGTAATGTCCGAAACATGTTGAGCCTATAAGAAGTACAATAAAATAATAAGTGGCAACTAGTTGGCTTTTTATTCTTCAGATTTTATCCTCTTTCCTAAAATGACTACATAAAACCATACACAAGACAAATTAACAGTTGACAGTCAAATATGAGACCTTGCTAACACATGTACTGGTAACTTCTCTGTATCAAGTTTGAAGAAAAGGTGTAAATAATTGCTGAACACCAATAATAAATACAGACTGTACACTGTAAACATTAAGACATGAGTCAGAAACTTTCAACGTAACTTTTCTTCCACTGAAGTCCAGTCACAATCTTATGGCACCTGTGTGTGCAGGCAGCTTGCTTCCAGCACGGCATGAGAGGAGAGTCAGGGGTCACAGCAATGTCAGGTGAAGAGAACGAACATGTCTGGAGAAGTGACATCACTCTTTTTACAAACATATCTTTATGTTCTTGGGGCAAATATGTCTGCAGCCATGCTGTCACTCTGTCTAACAACAGGTCTTTATTGTCTTAAATTCAGTCCAACCTTTTTATTCAAATTAGTGCTTCTTCTGACTGGTAATTCCACACATTGTACACATTGAATATGAATATGAACTCTCTCACATCCTTCATCATGGATAACTCTATTGTTTCTACCATAGGCAATGCCATAATACACAGCAAATAGGCTATGAAGAAGGATGTTTTTGTTCAGCTAATAGCAGGTAACAAAGCATAACTCACAATCTGCAAGTCCCTGTAACCCTAACCTGCCACCCCTCCAGTACTGCCTGCAGATGACCCCACACAGAACAACTCTAAGCAGTTCCTTTTGCAGTGTCATAAGACTGTGATGGGACTCTAAATGCCATCTGCAGACGACACAGTGTGGTAATTAGCACTTGTTCTTGTAGTTTATATCACAGTCCACAGATGACTAGCACAATACATAACTGACAACCAAGCAATTTATGCAATGGGTAAAATGTTCTTAAACTCTAAATATTACAAGATGCTGAAAATATCAATACAAACATCTGCCTCTTGGATTCAAGGAAAGGTTCATGAATTTACAATAGGCTATGAATATGTGAAAGCTGATGTTGGCATACAGCCAGTATAAAGACAATCCTCTGAAATGTGACATCATACACTTTGGTTAGAGCAGCAACAGAAATCCAGAGGAAAAGGAAAGTTTCTCCAAAACACTGGTAGCTATACAATAAACTACATGAAAACACATACCAAAAAATCTATTGAGGGCATGTGTATGAGTATCATTAGTACACCAAAAACAAGATTTACTCAAGACTGGTTATGATGTCCTGTAAAATTATAAAACAAAATGGTAACAGTGCAAAATATGACAGGATATCTGCTTTCCTGGCAGAGTTACATTCCCATTCTGACTTACAATATGTATCATGATCATGAAAACTTATTTCAACAGATGAAGTGTCCTCGCTTCTTCTGTTTGTCTCATCTGTTTGGTGCATCATCTGATTTGGACTCATGAACAGCTCTTCAAGGTCATAGAAAAAGAAAGTATCTTAGAAGGCTTCGTACTGGCTGATATTAATTCAATTATCTGAATATGGATATCAATGTAATTATTCATCCAACCATATACAAAATCTGTTTCCTTTATATTCTGTTCACCAAAGGTAAATGAAACCCACTGAAAGAAAATGTTTGTAACTCAGAAAACAGACAACTTTAGTTTAACTCAAAACAGATACAACTTGTAATGCAAGTCTTAATATGCTTAATATGTATAGAAGGGAGGATGAATTAAACAATTTCAACAAAGTTTCATAAAAATTTCACAGTCAAATACAACACAAACTCACTATAAAAGAAGACAAAATTAATTTCAACATTTTAACAAGTGTCACTGCTATCTTGAGAAATGGTTCTCATGTCTAATTGTAATATGGCTCTTCATGTGGACTTTTTGTTTTGTTCTTTTCGGACAATATGGACACTGGAATGTAGGTTCTTTACCACATTCAAGCTTCATATGGCGCCACAAATTTCTTCGATGTAAATAATTTCTTCCACAGTTTACACACTCAAATAGTTCTTTGCCCAACTCCATAGTATTAATGTGGAAAGAGGATCCAACTTCCCTGACTGAATACTGAGACATCTGTTGGAAAAAGAATACATTCCGTGTGAGCCGTGTAGACATTTAACCCGCTGGATTACTTATCAATAGTGTTTGCAAATAATACTGACATACAACTAATTCTCTGGCCCACCAAAACCACACCAAGTTACCACTGGCCAACTTCCGTCCTTTAAGTGCCTCTATATGAACAGGGCAAGACGTCTTATGAATGCCACAGAGTTAGAGCTAAGTGAACTTTGAAACTGAAAGTCAGAATCATTCCACATGCAACAAAAGATGTAGTGATAAAATTAATTTTCACTGATCAAAAAACAATCACGCAGACTGTTGGCAAAATAAACTGATATTCCATAGTAAGATTTAAATGCCCAACTGCCCGGTAATGGGTTAATATGAATGCTTCAAACTTATATCATCACTTCTGTGTATGTATCTAACTACAACTGCTGGCCAGTAAGTACACTGTTTTCAATATTTCAGGGTCACTATTTTCCAAAATATTTTGCTTTGTAATTGATTTTTCATACACTTGAAGTCCTGCCCTTTACGCCAATACAAGAATGAATTAATCCATCTACTGACACTGTTTTGACTGGCGATATTACATAGCGCTGAATGTGATGAGATGACAGTGATGAAAAATAAGTAGGCAGGAATTTGGAAGCACAAAGTTGTGGACCATATGAAGGTACTTATCCAACATTCGCTTTTAGTAAATGAGGAAAACCATGAATAACCTCAGAGTAGTTGGAAATAAAGTTCAGACAGAAGCTGAATGTCTCATGAATACAAGACAAGAATGATACCACTGCATTAACTTGCTTGGTCTTTATAGAAACATTCTACATGGGCAGTAACACAGAACAAGTGACAACATGTTTATGGTATAGTGACTTAACATGGGCACTGTATCATAGTCATGTATAAAACTATTATTGTATATTATTCTTAAAATTTTGAATTTAAAATTAAATATACAACAGTGAGAAAATATGATAAATATTATATATTTAGGGAATATGTTGCATCTTCGTCTGCAATTATCTGTATAAATGACTCTCATGTATAAATATATGCTGTTTCATATTGGACTTTAGTTTTGACCTCTTGGGACAGTATGGACACTGGAACTGTGGCTCTTTGCCACACTCATGTTTTGTGTGTCGCCACAGATTTCTTCGGTGTGAATAGCTCCTTCCACAGTTTTCACATATAAACAATTTTTTCCCCACCTTCTTTATTCCAGCAGGTGACTGAAGGCTTGTTCCAGCAACAGAATTCTGGCACATCTGTAAGAAAGAAAGGCAGATGCCAGTGACAGTTCAAATATGTTCATGACTGCTAGCACTACTTGATTAACTGCAGTCACTCTAAATAACATACAACATAATCTGTCAAACACACTAAAATACAGTCTAGTGGGATATGGCAACTTGTATTCTGGGCATCATCATCATCATCTTTATTCATTTTCATTAATTCCACAGATGGTCATACACCATGGGATATAGAAATTGTCCTGATTATAGTACAATAGAAGTTGCGATGTACAACAGTCAATAAAATATTATAATTACAATAAAAGTATATATATATATATATATATATATATAATTATAAGGCTATGCCAAAGATATTTATATAATCACCATATATACAATTATGAAGCTACAGCTAAGATATTTATGCATAATCATCAAGAAGTTGTGTTGTGGATGAAATATTCATCCAATGTGTCAAAAGGATTGTAATAAAGAAAGTTTCTTATAAGTGCTATAAATTCCTTGCTATTATCCCATGTTCTCTTTATGAAAGATGGTGAATTATTACAGATTTTAATACCCATATTAAGAATCTTCAGACAAAAATATCACCGTAACACTGAATTAGAATAAAAAAGGAAGGGGTCATGGCTACCTCAAGTCAATAGCACAGCATTCACCTGGTGTGGCTAACAAATGCTGCTACAACATTTACCGGTATGACAAACCTACAGGTTCCCTAAACACAGGATTTCATAGTCAGTTGAATATCTACCTATGGCTCAAGAAAAGCCCCATGCCATGAAGGTAACAAGCAGGCCCAGTTTAACACATTACGATTAATCTGTGGTATATTTAATGCTGTAAATAGCTCACAGACCATACAACTTCAAGTGGCACAGAGAAAGATACTTTACAAAGCATCCTCTAACACAGCCCCACTGTATGTGATTAACAATGACATGCCTGGGCAGGCACAGAGGGGAAGTGACAGTATAGCTACAACCCATTCGCAACTTGGTGCTAGAAGAAGGCGAGTGTTCAACATTATGCTCTCCCACTTTACCTATGGGAAAAGACCCAGTACCCATTGTACATGTACAGGAGGCTGGGTGGTCCTCAAGGCCGATCTGGACAGCATGGAATATCTTGCCCCCACCAGAATTTGATCCTCAGACTTTCCAGCCCATATCAAGTTGCTATACCGACTATGCTATCCCTACCATCAGGACCAATAAAACTGCCACAAACATCAGGATAGATTTTCCAATATAAACCACCAATTTATTTCTAATAACTTCTAACATACCAATAACAAAAATATAAAGAAACTTCAATAAGGCATACAATGGATGAAAGTTTATTTCTTAATACAATACAAACATTCCTGCAGGCACCATATTTTTCGAAATGACTGAAGGAGAGTGTGCAAAAGCAGTCTGCCTTACTTAGTGAAAGTCTGAACTTGACTGACCTCAAACTGATCTGCACAACAGCAGGAGAATGGGGGGGGAAGCCAACCTGCTAGCCATGTGATCTCATCCCAGTTTGTTGGAACCAGTCAAAAATGATGAGACAATTGTATACATTAACCCTTTAAAGATGAAGCACAGAAGACCCAGTTCATACCACACAGTAAACAGTTTCCATCTCGGTTATAAAAACCAACCAGTTTATGCTATATGGGGCACAAATTGCTGTTTTTTCTGAGATACATATAAAACAAATAAAAATAGTGTGGGCAGAATGTATAATTCTTAAGTGTTAAACCTGCTGGTGCATGAAACCAGTAGGCTTTAAAAGGTTTAGGTGAGAGAGAAAACCTTTCAACTTCACACAGAGACTCTGCCACAAATTATATTTCACTGAACACAAAACATAAACCACTGCTCACAAAATATGCTTGACATGTCCTCTGTTATTCTGAACATATGCATTAATCCCTCTTGACCATGGTTTTAGAGACATGTATGAGATGTTATGGTACAGCTGTAAATGTATGATATTGTAGAATGATAGCAAACAGACAACTGACATAATTCAGAGGCTATAATGACCTAAAATGAAACACAATCATTGCATTTGCCTGAAGAATTATAGGGAATCACTTAGGCTGTGAGTAACCATAGCCCCTCTAAGATAATAAACAGATCTAAAAAACCAGAGGAATTTCTGGTATTAACAGACATACACTTATATTAACACTGAATGTCAATTAGTATCAAAATTGCCCACCTCTTCCAATTGGTTCACCAGCTGTGCTGCAGTCATCATTTCATTTGATGGTACCATCTCCACCACATTTGAATACGATGGACATTCAATCCCAGACCAATCACAAACTTCTGAAACAATAATTTGACATATTATTAATAGCAAATAGATCTTTGAACTAGAAACAATCCTGACACCATAATCACTACGTTAACAGTGTTTTAGGATATTTACCCTGTTATAGCTCCACACATAATTCATAATATACATTAATGGTGTTCCTTCTTTATGGAATTTTTCATGAATTAGTAATATCACTGATAAAATAATAATTACTAACTCTCTTGCTGTTACATATGACATCTCTTCATTGGGACATCTGTGTTATTGTAAACAGTGCCATCAAACACAGCAAAGAGTTGGCTGGCCTGTTTGCTCTGCATTCAGATTATCTTGAGTTCACTCTCCAGCCACTAGGTGGATAAGCCCTTCACAGTTTTAATTACTGCACCCAGTTAAAATGAAGGATAACACTTTAATGCACATCATAACCAATTTTATGTCCTTCCAAACTCAAAAAATTTGTTAACACTCTCACATCTCACACATTTAATATAACATTCCACATGCTCTGTGGATTGTATGATATCATTACATAACGCAACCAATTTCATTCCTCTAGTTTATTGTTCTTGTGGAAAAGAGTCCAGTTCCAAACTGCAGATTTCTATAAACATGCTTCAGTATTCTCGGTGGTATAATGATGGTTTGCAGAGGGGATATTCAGCACTGCATTGATTAAAAATCATTATGTGGGCTGTGTGACTAAGAATCACAATGCAAGAGAAATAAAAGACACACAGAATAATCTGCACTACATTCAACCTGCCACAAACCAAGAACTTCTGAATTTGAAACAGCATATCCTTAGTTGACATAAAAATTCAGTACTATAACTACAACTACAACAACAATGACGACAATGATAACAACAAAGATAGTGATACTGGCAATGATGACAGTGATAACAAAGACAATCTGTAACATATTTCCAGACAACACAATATTCCACAGTACCAGGACCGCATCATGTGACCACCTACACATAGTAGCATGCTCACTCGGGAACTGCACTCCATCAACTATGGGATTATAAATTTTTCATTAGCTAAACATGGCATTTAAATGCCACATTTGTAAGACTGGGAGATTATAAGAGCAAAGTAGGCCTTACATGTTGCATATAAATTCTCGCTCTATTGACAGGAGGTCCCAAAACTCCACTAGAAAATGTTAAGTATTTTTAAAAAACTACATAAAAAACATTGATAACTTACAAAATCCTGGAATTTCTATCCCCATATGACAATGTAAGAATATGAATCTCAGTTAAATGTGTCAAGTTAGTAATAAATAATTACTTCTGTTGTCAGTTCTGAAAATTATGGCCAATACACTCAGGTTATACCACAATGAAAATCAAATTCTGTTACACAAATGGACAAGGATAGCAAACAATGGGATGCTTTTGTAGGAATGAATGAACTTCAACCTCAAGATAAGAGGCATTAGAGTTATGTTTATTAGAATCCTTTCACACATTTTTGCAGAAATTGCATTTTCTTCTGTACCCATATGGTATTGGAAAGAATTGAACTGAGAATTATAGACTATAATTACAAATAAATAATATGGTCTTAATTTCTTGGATAAATGAGATGTGATTCTATTTAATGTGCACACTTTTTAACCACGATGAACAACGAACCAGAACACTCAAACATGACATCTTTAGTCTTAATAGCATCCATCTCCTGTGCATAACTCAAATATTTAAATAAGACCAACTGAATGCACTCACAGTATATATATACATATTATATCATATTATATATGCACCAATTTAATAATTTCTCCCTTGTGTTCTTGTATAAAGCAGGTTGTTTTTCCCTGGACATTTATAATCTTAATATCATAATAAATATAAAATATAGTGTATGAAATATTATGAAATGTGCATTTCATTGGGTTTATTTAAATAAATAATGACAGCATTGGGTGTATACACAATCCATGAAATATAACAGCATTTCTGTTATTAGAAATTACTTCATCTGCTTTAACCCAGAGGAATACCAGATGGGTTTGTCAAACCTAAAATACTCCCAGAGGAATACCAGATGGGTTTGGCAAACCTAAAATACACATTCTTAAAGTTATTACAAACTACCCACAACAGAACCAAATTATTATTATTTTAAACTCCACCTGGTGACATTTTAGGGTTACCAACAGCTGCAAACGTCATCCCAATGTGATAAGTTTGTACCAATGTTAAAGTACAAGAATGGGTCAACCCCTTTAACAGTGCCCAGGTGGATCACTGCCTGCACCTTGCAGCCACATTTAGATGGCAGCAAGTCTCTTCTGTAGCAGCATTATCTATGCTTTCCCTGGTAAAAGAAGAATAGAGGGATGCATGAGGATGTGTTGTGTTGCTAACAACAAAATACCAGCAACCCAAGGACAAAGAGTGTCAAAGAAATGCAGCACTGCTGCTTGGAGAGAATGAATTACCACATCCTGAAAAAGAGGCTCGTTCACAATAAGTGATACACTGAACAGTACGTGAGCAATATATCTGAAAAGTCACAGATTCATTTGCTTAGTCATAACTCCTTACAATACAGAGCATTCACCAATATCAAGATAAAATTTTAGGACATAATAAAGTAGAACTACCATTCCTAATACACTAACAGCAAGCTGAAAACTACATTTCAATTGACAACATCACAAAACAGGCACCACTGTTCATATAAGCATCTGCCCTTTTGTCACAACACTTTCACTTCTAAACTAATTATGTCAGAAACAATCCCTAATTTCATGCTGCACCACTTTCCTAGATTCTCAGGAATCCAAAAATACTAAAACACTAAATAAGACCTTGAACTCTTTTTACGGTTATAAATGTTCATGGGGCACTCACTTCCACATACTGCTCCAAAGAGCTCACACCTACACCAACACTTACTCAAAAAACAAAGCTGCATGTAATATGCAAGAAACTCTGGGTCAATCTTACAGCTGACAATTTTCTTCAATTTCTCAAAATTAGTACCGAAAGCCCAGCGGGAATTATGTACATTGTTCAGTAGGCATCCTCCAGCAATATTTATTACTCTGACATTGACATCCAAAACAACAATAAATAGTGGATAGACCACTACAACAACCAAACCAATTGAGATGCTCATACCAGTGACACATCACACTCTATTCCCTTGCAGAAGGAACTACAGGTACCTCAGCTTTCATCTCTCATCAAGCCAGTAACATTTCCCTTCAATATGCCTACCTTCTTCAACACCAATATAGTCACCAACAATAATAATAAATTATAGCTCTTAGCCATTGTTATGTCTTGTTTTGTAATATTTAAAAGAATCTTTGTGTCCGTTAGTTGGATGGTTGGCCGATATGTCTGTTATTCTTTTTATTCACATGGTACGTATTCATAAATGTTGTTTTTAATACTTACATGTGTTACCTGTATTTTTAACTATCTCTACTATCATTTTTATGCAGTGTTACGATTTACTGATGTAAACTGTATTGTACTGCATTATTTTACTCTTGCATCATGTCTGTTATATTAGTTGTGTCATTCATGCTTGTGTTATGTTTTGATTTTGACCCTTTTCATATTCAGCTGTCAGTTGACAGATGATGGATTTGTAAAGCGTGCGTGCGTGTGTGTGTGTGTGTGTGTGTGTTGTGTATGCTGCTTCAGTCACCCACAGAAGTGGCAACTGCTAGGCACAAAGTTTGGTATGAATACTGGATGTGCAAGGCATTTTCACTGTATGTGAAGAACTCATTGCTGATGGCATTCTGAGATGCACAGGGCATAATGGTTCTTCTATTCATGGACCACTGGCCAACAATTATTACATATGGCCACTGTACAGCACTGTGGCACCTAACAAATGTAATCTGAATGAAAAAGACACCAAGTCCTAATTTCTTCTCAACAGGAATCCAAATAGTTATGTGAAGAAAATAAGGGTTTATTACACCTCATTCTGTCTGACATCCATGCTGAAGAAATTAACACAAGAGTAACAGATCTCTTGATGCCACTTACAGAACAAAACTCACATGTAAAGATCAAATAACTTACTCAATCATTAGCTTCTATTCATAAAACTACCCCTGCATACTTCTAAGGTAAACTAGTGAGACATAACATAATAATTTTGTATAAAGTCATATGTGTAATCATTCACATATGAAAATGTTTTGTACATAATTTGTTGTTACGTTTAATTCAACTCCATAACAAAATTCACCTTTTCCCAACTGGTGACTGCCCTTCAGCCAAATATTGACTCCATTCAAGAACACAATTACCGCAACTTTAACACAATTATAGTTTGCAACAGTTGAGGTTCGCACAGCAATATTGGTGAACCCTCAATCTTCTGGGCTATTAGGCCATGTTCCCTGGTAAATAGTATCAATATATCAAAAGACTGTAGTGCCTCCATCTTCAGGGTCAAAACATAGTACCACATGACCCTTTAGATGGTGGCAGTACAGTCCTCCAGAATGTAAGTAAGTATTTACCTGTCAATAATGGAATATCTCGAATAACTTTATCTTCATATTTATAGCAAATGAAACACAAAAACTTGAATATTAACTAATACAGCTGTTTTCTTTGTTTATCATTCAACAGGCCTTTATGCACCAATATAATATGCTGCTTCATGTTTCCTTTCAATTTTGATTTCTTTGGACAATATGGACATTGGAACTGAGGCTCCTTGCCACATTCATGTCTCATATGCTGTCGCAAACTCTTCTGATGTATATAATTTCTTCCACAGTTTGGGCACTTGAACTTCTTACTCTCCAAATTCTTAGCAAAAGGCAACATTCCAACTCCAGTGACTGCACCTTCAGAGACCTGTTGGGGGGGGAAAAAAAAAATCAATAACAAGACTTTAACACATCACAAATTATCAGACTCATTTATCAACAGTATCAAAATACTCTCACCTCTTCCAGCTGGCCCAAAAAGCTTGCTGCTGACATGGTTTCACTAACAAATCCCAACTCTGCAATGTTCATGGATGAGGACAGTGGGTGGTCATAACTAGAAGATGACTCAAGAACTGCTGAAACAATCATTAATGAAAAGGCTTTAACCATGTGAGCTAATAATATAATAACCATAAAACAAATATTCTAGAAGAAATTATATATAATATTCTATTTCATTCACTGGCATATATATCCCAGTGTTAATTAACTTATGGATCAGAGTACTTCAACAGAACATAACAGTTTCTCAGTTGAAACACAAATTCTAAACCAGTACCTTCAAACAAGTCCATGTTCTTTATATTCCTCAATCACCATCATCCTTTTATTGATAGGTATCTGAGTATATAACATTATCATTAAATAAGCAAACAAACAAAATATAAAGATCAAGGTTACTGTCTTCTGGGATATCTTGACATGCAGTCTGGTACACCGGTATCAGTGTCTTCCAGGGAACCGCTGCCTCCATTTTGAAGACAAAAAACTCAGCTCAGCCCCCAAAAAAAAGTATGTAATGTAGGTAAGAAAGGGTTGGGACTGGCAATATGAGCAAACCAATGGGAACAACATGTGAAAGGAGAATGGGAACATAAGTGAATCAATGGGAACCACATGTGAAGTGGGACTATTTTCTCACTGACAAAAACAGGTGAGAAGATCATCTGCATTTGTCACTGTGAGGATGCCAAACCTCCGAATTTAATAGAGATAACTGAAGTCCAATTTCCATGTAATAAGGATATTACACAGTTTTATTTCCACATAAAGAACACATTTTATTGCCATAATTCAAATTATCTTTAGTAAACCAAAAATTATATGCTTTGTTTGCAACACAATTTTCTGTAAGCACAATATTTAGTTCAGCAACATAAATATCAATAAAAGCTTCAGTCTGATATTCTTGACAAAATATAATATTGGAAGTGACTGTCTGGGCCTAATTCCTATCCTAACATAACGAAACCATAGCCATGTCTGTACTGTAATCAGTAAGACTTCCTTGAACACACACATTAGAAATGTGATGTTTCAGTCTAAACCAGCAACTTACAAACTGATAAAAAAGAATTGCATTAGGGTATCCCCAGGTAACATGGCCTTAACCCACAAGAAATTTTCAATGAAATAACAAATCTGGAGGTTCTTTCTTTATGCAACCAATCACTGACAGCCTTAACACGCTGCTGCCAGAAACCATATATCATAGCCAGGAACCATAATACTACATTCTGAAGCAGTCTTAAGTTGTATTTTGTGATAAATGGTCAGGCTACAGCAATTGTGAACTTTCACTAGTCTGGAAAGTGCATTACATATCAAACAACATTCTTAAAACAAATGAATTTCAATTCTTAATAGCAGTAAGAGTTAAGGCTATGTCTTCCAGGTCATACCACCAAACAGTTTTGAAAGTTGTTACAAACGTTGCAGAGAGGCATGCTGCCTCCATGTTCAGGTTATATCTCACTTCAACTATACGATGGAGGCAAAACGATACTCCAGAATATTGATAACCACCTGTGAAACTACAAAGCATTACGCCGTAAGACCACAATCTTAAAACACAAATCCTAAGGAATGTATGTTACAGATGCTGTCGTACAAGAGCATTATTTAGGAAACTTGACACTGTTACTGAATGTTAAAACTGCTGATCTGCAGGGAACAAGAAAACCATAAGTGTATTAACATAACCAACTACTGGGATGTGATGCCATCTTCAGGATACAAGAGACAGGAACAGCAGTTTTCTCTAATACATCAGTACACGTGTATCAAACTGCACAGCATCACATCACAGAAGGCTAAGATTCTGATACCATATTCACCACCATGTGAACCTAGAATCACATAAAGTATACCGAGTGGGTTGAGGCTTTCAATCCATTCTCATGCACACAAAAAAAAAACTTGGTTCCACAGTTATACTCCCTTATATCCATGCAGTTATTTAAATACCACATCTGAACTTCTCTTCTCTGTTTTATCCTTCTTACAGCTAAAGTTTCTCACTTTGGTGTGGGACTCCACTGGCATGTTTTGTACAAAAGATTTTCACAATCAAGAACACTTTAGAAAGTGGTTTAGAACAATACAGATATCCAAATTCCTTCAGTTTTCATGACCAGTGTGTAATGCAATACTCTGGATTTCAGGGTTGTTACATCACATCACAACCTGAAGCTCTTTCAGTGTTACACCATAAATTTTAGTCATCAACCTCATGGACAAACCTTAAGATGTCAGCAACAATATGATCCAAAATACTGGAACAACTTCAGTGTATGACAGGGATAAACCCCAAGAGCTCAAGGTACATCTTCCAGAAATGTATTATCATTACAGAAACTCAATACACTTTTGACATTGTTTTATTGGCTCCTGGTTAAATAAAGCGATTCCCATAATGATAAAAAAAATGGTGCTCTACATGGAGTTTAGATGTACAGAAAAGTACAACCCTTATTTTATGTAACATTGGCACTGAAACAAGGGTTCCTTGCACATTCTAGTTTCATGTGATGCCACAAACTTCTTCATTGTAAGTAACATCTTATATAGCCCAGTAACAACACAGAACAACTTCAATATCTGTGACCATGATTGTCAGACTGATTTTTGTTTGAAAAATTCCCATGAACAAATAATACATGCTGTTTCAAGTTTTCTTTCAGTTTAGATCTCTTTGGGCAGTGTGGGCACTGAAACATGGGTTCCTTGCCGCATTCGAGTTTCATGTGCCGCCACAAACTTCTTCGGTGTAAGTAGCATCTTCCACAGTCCGGACACTTAAATGACTTGTTGTCAGATTTCTGAGGATGATCATAGAACTGAGTCTCATCTACTGTGACAAAATTTGGAGACATCTGTCAACAGAAAAAATATATTCATTGTAATATACACAAATGTTATACCATCATGATGAACTGCACACCACTGGTACCATGGAAATGACCCTGGAGTGACATCAGAGATCAGACTCCATAAAACTCATGTTACTATACTCCACAACTGAAACCCTGACACACCAGCCAATCAGGTTACTATAGGAGAAAAAATTCTCCAGAATATACAGATTGCAATATGCACAGGCAATACCAGCTTATGAATGAAACCATAATAGAATCAAGACAAGTGTTTCACCTGGAACTCAGAAGAGTTAATGAAAAGATCTATCTTCATAAGCTCCAATGGTTGTTGAATTTATAATCTTCTTTTTTAGACACTTCATAGTGTTACAGGTTGATACAGGAGTTTTAGAGGAACACACTGTTTCCATGTTCAGGCTTGAAGGAATGGGTTCAAGCAGAAAATGAAGTGATTAAGGTAATGATGTCATTTTAATATATACTAGTAAATGAGTCACAAAGAATACGGCCGATCAGAACCAGAGGAAGAGGGGATGGCATAGAAATCAGTGTGGAACAATGGAAATGGCACAACAGGACGCTGAAGTAAGCAGGATGCAGAAGAATTGCTTCTTCCAGTGCCACAGAAATGGAAAATATGACTAAGATGTAGAGGGGGCAAATGTATGTATGAGGGTAAAGACAAGGCAGTGTCACTTTGTTGGTGGGGTGGGGACATGAGACTAACTTGTAATTGGAGAAAACTTTCCGTTTACTTGAGAACGGCATTCCTCTGGGTCATTACGCAGCAAGTAGCGGTAATTTTTTACTGAGGTTTCGGGACAACCTCTCAGTCCCGATGGGTAATAACCCAGAGATGCACAGTTCTCATCTACTTTGCGAGAGAAATCTGATATTCCTGCTTACTTCTCTATAGGCAGTAAATAAGATGCACCCATAAACTGCTTCGAGAGAATTCATCCCACCAGGTCATGGCGTTGGACTCTATCTTCATCTCTACTGTAGCCTACATGACCCAGTTCCTGTACCTTGATTTCTTACTCAGGATACAATAATTATGATCAATGCCAAGTTCCACCACTATGCTGGCTTCTGTGATTGTTCCTCCAAAAAAAAGAGCATCAGTCTACACCACTACAAAGTGTCAAAACCCATTCAACTACAGAATGAACAATCTGCACTGTGAAACCCAAAAACTTACACTACATCAGTTGATAAAAAATTCACTAGACTGCCTCAGAAGATAGCAATACTATAGCACCTACTGGCATGAAAGCTTCACTCCTTTCCATCCTCAGTTTTGGTACTGAATTTGGGAACTTTCAGACATGTTTTTGTATACTGAGTTTGTAATTTCTATTCACAGAAGGTCAAAGTAAATTAATGAAATTAAATAAAATATAATGTCCAAAAAAGGAGTTGTAAAAGGCCACGTAAAGCACAGAAACCTTTAAAATAAGAGTCTCACTGAACATAAAGCAGTCCCTGTCATTAATTCAGCACCACGAAATTAATATACAGGAACGTCATATATATACTCAATAAAGTCTTCTCAGCTGTCTGCCCAAGAAGACTTTATCAAGTCCTGTGATTAATTCAGCATAAAGAAATTAATATACAGGAACATCATATATATATATATATATATACTCAATAAAGTCTTCTCAGCTGTCTGCCCAAGAAGACTTTATCGAGTTCTGTCACTGTGAAAACTTCAAGATATTTATTAAATAAATACCTTCACCGTCATATAACAGTAAGCATAACCATGTAAAGACTCCATTGGTGTTTATAAAACTGTCTGCTAATCCTACAGTGCTCAGTCCACAGATAAACACCCAGTGACACATCTGTTCCTAAAACTCAGCTTCTTGGTAAGTAATTAATTAATTTCTGTTCATATTGTACACTTTTTATTTTATTATGGAACAATGGACTGTGGAGTTTCTACAATAAATATTGGGAAGAATAGTTGGTATAGTGAGTAAGGAACAGGCTGGACCACTGAGGAATTGTGGTTTGACTGGCAGCAGAGGTAAAAGATTTCTTCTTTTCTCAAGTGTTCGTGGTAAATCTCAGGTCCAGCTCTCCTCCTATTCACTGGGTCTCCAGGCTCTGTTCCAAATAAAGAAGCAGCCAAGGCATGAAGCTGACCACTCACCTCGAAGCAGTGCTGAAGTTAAGAAGAATGGAGCTATGCCTTGACCCACACATGCCTTCACAGTGTGCACAGCACCAACTTTACCTTTATCTGTTTACAAGTGTCTGTACATTGTCATAACTTTCCTGTTCCCAGACAGTGAGATGGTAAATTGCATATGCCATTGCTATAACTTAATCAAGGAATCTCACCTCATTATTCTTGAATAAATCCAGCAACCGCCCATAAGTGGATGATGACTCACATGTTTCTGAAATGATAATACATTTTTATACATAAAAATTGGGAACTGTAACACCAATACACAAATAAATTGTTTGGGTCATTAAACACAACAATGGGTGACAAGGGTGGGGTACAGAACATTAATTAAGGAAACAAAACATAAATACATACAAATGCAGAGTTATTTAGCTTTATGATATTGCCTACCATCTAGTGTTCCAAAAATGGAAAAGTACAAAGGAGTAAACATAACACCTTGGAAACTGGTTGTTTCCAAAACATTGCTTACTTTTTATATTTCTGCATTTTTTAACACTATGATTTAAAAAAAATCCAGAATCTAAGGAGTGTTAAATGTCATATATGACAATCAGACCCTACAGAAATGAACAGCATACATCTTCATATCATTATGGTTACAAACCATCAACAGAAGTGTATCTTTGGTTCTGAATGTTTAGGCATGTTGGGTCTGTTGACGATCTTCTAATATTTCTTTGTGTATTTCAGTCACCACCTTCAGAGTGAAGAAAACAGAAGTAAGAACTGAACCAATATGTGTGTGTGTGTGTGTGTGTGTGTGTGTGTGTTTCATGATGGTGGTAGCAGTAGCGGTGGTGGTAGGAGTGAAGGTGTGGCATGAATATGTGATCCGGTGGATGGAAGCCACATGATTCAAAAATACTGAATGGAATAAAAGAAGTAAAGGCAGACTTTGCTCTGTTTGCATCCATCTTCATGTCTGAAGATTTGGGGATGTTTGATTATTTTGATGGCTTCCCTGATGATGTGGGGACTGTATGTGTAGATATCAGATGGAGCTGCAATTTTACCAAATTCCATACATACAGAAACCTGAGTTACAAGCCAATAAAGCCAGCAAGAGAATAAATGCACACACCAACGGGTAACTATAGAAACAAAAGAGTTGCTTACCATTACTTGCACTTCTAACAGGTCAAATACATTCCAAACAAAACATTCAAATAACTGCACTTCTTAACCAGTTTCTGTAATATTAATATTTTTATGGTGTATACTATTGTGTTTATTCAGTCAAAGAGGAAATAACAATACCAAGTCCCCAGCTGTATTTATAATCCAGAAAATATAAAGTACAAGACTGTAACAATACCATCACTTAATGGAATGTGGCTACATGTTTCTGCTACATACTATAGCTATTTTTAACCCTTTTCAGAAAACCTACATTAAAATATCACAAAGTAACACCAATCGAAAATACAAATGCATTCTCTAATCAAACACGTATTGCAATTTCCACTATTTTCAGGTCATATATACATATATTCAATAAACTAAATGGATATCTGTCTTGTTCACCAATAAGACATATTTCTACTTCAGTACTCACAAGCCACGAGGGATTCTGGAAATAAGTTCAAATATTCCTGTTGCATTTGGATGAAACATACTAGTAGCATTTTCAACATGGAGTTGAGACTGCATAAATAGGGATGGATGCTAACTGACTCTCGTATAAACTGTGCAGTTCTGGTACCATACAGTAAAACTAAAATCTATTTGTGGCACTGTTGTGGCAAGGAAGATGGTACAGCTGCACGTCTTACTCAGTAAATGCACTGGCAGACTTGTGTATACCAGTACAATTGACTGAGCACATAGCTAGTAGAGGCAATATTACAGCAAAGCTTAAAAATGGCATAATAGCTGAAGAATCCATCCAAACAGGTGCAGGGACTTCAAATCACATAACAACAAAATATACACAACCTGTTACTGTCATGCTTCAAAAGCTGCAAACAAAGATCAAGAAAAAACACCATGGGCAATGCAGTGACAGCATCATCCTGCTGCATAAAAATGTGCATCCCCATATCACCCACAGAGTTATGGACGAACCGAATTCCACTTGCTGGGAGGTATTCAAACGCACTGCATACAGTCCAGTCTTACTGTTAAGTAATTTTTACTTCTTGTAGACCATTAAAGAAGCCTTCAGACCCTCAAGGGACATACATTCATGTCTGGAAGATGATTTACAGGAGGCTGTGGTAGTGATTTAGTCAGCACCCCAAGAAATTCTTTGGAAACCAGACACAATGACCTTTGTGTCAATGGACTCTGATCAAAATGCCTGCGGTGATTTTTTTACTGTTGCAGTACCTTCACCCATGATCACCCTCAAAAGGACTTCTGCTGTACATGTTTCATATTAAAATTTTTGCATCATTAATTACCAGATAAGAAGTGGAAATCAAACAAAATAAATGAATTACTTCTGTTTCCCAGTCTCAACATACAGCATTTAATACTAACCTCTTAAATCCTTTTCATTAATATACGTACATGAAACACAGTGCAAGACTAAAGTTAGATGACTTTGCTATATGACTAGCATACTGAAATTGTACTTCTGTAACTCTATTTACAGTGTCATCGCCCTCACCAGAAATGTGGGTGAGACCATCACATGACTCATAACATCCAGTGAAACTCCCAACATAGCATCTTTCACACAAATGCCATCACAGGGTTTTAAACAATGATGAGTTTCCAGGGAAAAGAAATTACACTTGTTTATATCTTCAAAAATGTTTATTTGGCAGCAGTGAAATTCTTTCCTTTAAATGATACAAAAATTTGCTTCAAAGTATTTTCAAACCAATGTAAGAAGCCTAAATGCTAGATCTGAGCCACAAATGTATAAATAACCAACAAATGCACCTTTAATATTCTACAATGTATTTATTCACAATACTTTCACCAACTTATTTCTGCCAGTATTCCAGCCATCTTCAGGGTGATGGTCTTGTTACCAGAATACAATTGTGGTTAACTGTGTCACCATCAATTTATAATAATTAAAATTATATAATTTAGGTTAAAATTAGTTAAGTACTATAAATATAGGTTAAGACAGGATAATAATTAAAATCATGGGAGTTAAAATTGTTTAATGTTTTAATAATTAGCCATTCTTAACCTACATTTATATTACTTTTAATTAATTTTAACCAAAATTATACAATTTTAATTATTATGGAGTATTGGTGACACTGTTAACAACAACAGTATTCTTGTAATAATAACATCACCCTGAAGATGGCTGGAATAACAGCCAAAACATGTTGGTAAGAATACTGTGAATAAATATATCATAGAATATTACAATGCATTTGTTGGTTACTTATATATATTTGTGGATGTGATTAATGCAAGGCAGATGGAACATTATTAAAAAAAAAAAAAAGTTAGATCTGAGGCTTTCAAAGTGGCTGGTGTGAAATACTCGAGACTTCTGGGATGTTATGCTGCGCTGATGGGTATGTAGTCATTGCATATCACAGAAACATAATTCCTTCATATTTGAATAAAGGTTGACCAACTAGATGACACTTGCTTTATTATATATTGCTCAACATGTTTCAGACGTTAATACGTCCATCTTCACTAGTGGTTCAGCCTACACTCGGATACCACATCACC
>Ga0123354_10000222_pt1 | contig 50240 bp, 34 predicted proteins | sample TergutLab28metaG_2_FD_97872 | JGI IMG/M metagenome (GOLD analysis project Ga0123354, IMG submission 97872) | Labiotermes labralis P4 segment gut microbial communities from Petit-Saut dam, French Guiana - Lab288 P4 | ecosystem: Host-associated > Arthropoda: Insects > Digestive system > Gut ... | reverse complement strand
GGTTCCCAAGATTCCAAGTTGCCACTACATGCTTCTCATGTAGCCCTCCCGACTTAAATTTATTAGTAACCAATTTCATATTTTGTATACATGTAAAATAATCACTGCCACCGGGTGACAACCTGATTGCAGTAAATAAATATTGTTATGTTCCCAGTTTTCTTTAGCGTTTCGCTGCTCTGGACGTTGGGTCTGCTTCCAGAGTTGGGTCTAAGAGGAGAATGAGAATTTCCCGACGTTTCGACAATACTATAAATGCATATACAAACCCCGACAGCGGACTCGGCACATTCTTCCAATGGTAACTAAGAGAAGGAAGCCCAGAAAAACTTTAAAACAATATTTTAAAGCAATGCAGGCCTGCATCAGACTCGTTCTGCAGAAGGAATTATGATTGACGTAGTGACGTTTATGCTCTTCAGATTCGTTTGGGAGAGGCTATACGAAAATATAGCAAGAAGGACCTACGCCTGTTCATAGAATAGCGCGGGTGGTTATGTACATGTAACTTGTTTAATGTACAATCTTCATGTTTGGACCGTGCATCAATGATAATTGAACACTTTATTATCCAACTAATGCACAGTATAAAATATGTAGATACAATTAAAATTATAAAGTATTTAAAAGTGCCTCAACATGTTGCGGATCACAGAGGGTCCATCATCAGGGAGCCTTGTACAGTGCTTGGCTTGCATGTATGTAGTTCACTGCCTTCATAAACAGTGAACTACACACACGCACAACGGGTCTGAATATGCTGCCATAACACCGACCTTGTCCATGTCAACGGACACGATAGAATCATTCTTGTAATTTTTAGCCATGTATTGTACAAGACTCCCTGATGATGGATCCTCTGTGATCCGAAACACGTTGGAGCACTTTTAAATATTTTATAATTTAAATTGTATCTACGTATTGTATGTTGTGCATTAGTTGGATAATAAAATGTTTGTTTAATGTGCGTTTGAAAGCCACTTTACAAAGAGCATTTAAAAAACTAAACCGATCTTTTCTTTTTCCTCCTTAACAGAAATTTTGTGCTTAATTGTTTGCCCGTCTGTAAAGTGACCTATGATGCCAAGTTTAAATCAAGAAACTACTGAAGAAATTCTGACATTGTAGACGGCCTTGCACGCAGTGCTATGGTGAAGTACGAGTATTTTCCCTGTCCAATTATGCCAAAAGAAATGTATTCAAGAACTTCTTTTAATACCATTCAGATACCTTTTTTTCCCTCACAAGAAAAGTGTTTGTGTTGTTGTGTAAAGTCGTAGTTAAGATTGTCTCATTTAAGTAAAAATTGTAATGGTTTGGCAACTTGTCTTTCAAATATCAATTTTCATGCATCCATTCTCGACTTCCTCATGCGAAGACAGACGGTGGAACTGTGTAAATAGGCAATCCGCAGGCATGCGAATACGCCTAAAGCAATCCATCCTATTAATAATGTGTATTTGCGAAGTGCCACACATTTCTGTTCCCCCAAGTAAGATAACAAAGAAAATCACTTGTTTTTGCATATGATATTCGCCCCCCCCCCCCAACCCCGTCATTGCTACGGACAATAGCCAGTCGAATCTAAAATTATCGCAGAAGGAGAGTAGGTATTAAACTGTACAGTGCAGAAGAAAAGAAGAGAGAAATCGAAGTAGGCAGGCAGCAAGACCTGTTGAAGAAAAAGACTGTTTTAAATTAGTAATCCGCACCACTGTGCGTGTAATTTCCGCGTGCGCCAATTAGCATTAGAGTGTACGTAGACACGCAGTTTATTACCTCGAAGTATTATTATATTCTTGCTTTGATTCCGTCTTTACTGTGGTTAAAGTGGTTAAAACTACTTTCGTTATTACTACAGCTAACGTATTTCTCACAGGGCTACCATTGTTGCCATATTTCCTCAACTATGCCATTTTTAGTGTCACCTTACAATTTAGTGCGTCCATCGGTTGATATTACATGTTGTAAAAGGTAAAGCAATTGCATTACAGGCCTGGACAGGCCCTGAAGTTTCCAGGAGGCTGACGCTCCCAGATTTCGAGGCTGTCGGCACATGAAGGTGGTGAGGTTGTCAGCCCTACGCACCGGCCGCCTTTACACCCCTCCTCCCCCTAAGTATTCCCGGTACTCATTTATGTTAGAGGCTGAGTCGAACCCAGAGCCATAGTGCGGCCGGAAGAATTATGTCAATAAAAAATTCCAATGACACCATCTGGAATCGAACCCGAGACCTTCCGGCTTGTAGCATAGTGCCTCAACCAACTGTGCCTCATTACAGGTTGTAGAAAATTAAAAGTACGAGCAATTCGTCTCTATCTGACCGGAAATTCTGAACTTGGAAAATACAGGAGACAGAAACACTACAAACAGACACATGAATTTCTACACATAGAAGAGCACATGAGAAGTGCTGAAGAATAGGCAGAATAGAAAGAAAGAAAGAAAGGAGGAGAGATGAGAGAAATGGTCTGGTGAAAGAAATAAGTGTACAAGGAATGAACAAATGAATGTAGGCGTATTCAGAGAATCTAAACACAAGTCGTACCACGAAGAACACAGCGTCAGCAACCAATTCTGCAGTTAGATGTAATAACTGTGAGGACGTCTGTACATTAGATTTGCTCTCCTTTTTGACGGTACTCTCTGTTCCTACAGTGACATAACTTTAAATATTCTCCCCTTCCAACATGACTTGTACTTTTTTGGTCGTAGTCAAGTAGATTTTCCATCTATTTACATTCACTCGTGAGGGTGGAATGGAATTAAGAAGATGAATATTCATTCACTATGATGATGCTGAATTAACATCAGTAGATGTCGTTGGATGGAATTTTGTGGCAATTTCTAGGGAACTCGTTCGGTAGAAGGTAGGCAGGTTGCACTAAGCCGCAGCATATCTTAATGCAATACACGTGTCGTAAGCTGTGGGATGGCGGAATGTTCTATGGTCAACCGTCTCTTTTCAACCAAACTGCTGTGTTTACTAACGCAAGCATGATACACGGTTAAGGGACAAGTAAATGAGCAACCGCATCAAACGTAGGGATCTTCAATAGATTCCTCTGCATTTCTACAATATCTGGCACAACCTCTGAACTTCTAGTTCAAGCTGTAGTTAATGCTTTGTGGATGCGTATGAAGAATATACAGGTTCATACCGGAGGACTCTCCTGAAGTTCTGAAGTATGTAACTCGAGTGATTCTGAGTGAGGGAAGTGCTGTTGACGTGATTCAAATTCTGAAACTTGAAAGATTGACTGAGCTTTCAACGTGTATTAACCCTTATCCTGCTAACGTGGAGAATATGGTGAGCTCCTAATAATGCCAGCAAATGGCAGATGGAATTTAACTCGGCGTTTAAAGGGTTAAAAACGAAATAAAACAAGAGTTTTTAAAGAAATTTTTGTAATAACGTTATTAGAAAAGGGTCATTAGTAACGAAACTTGTTACAGAATTTTTTTTAAGTGTCCACTTACTGCCTAAACCAACATTCGCGCCAGACTTGTTACTGAAATAACAAGCAGCTCTGTTCATGTATCACATTCAGTTAAGTATTTTATTAAAAATAACTAAGAAAAATATTTAGCAAGTTTCTGGTGATGCATTAAATGATGACTCGTATCGGACGAAGAACGTGTAATTATGATTTAACCCTTTAAACACCAAGTTAAATCCCATCTGCCATCTGCTGGCATTAGTAGGAACTCACCATATACCATATTCTACACGTTAGCAGGATAAGGGTTGACGTATGCAAGAAGTATGGCAAGGTCCTCGCGGATCGCCCCATTTAGAAATGCTTAAATCTTCTGTTTTCTGTATGCCATACTTGCCTTCCCAATATAGAACGCCGAAGTCTGTTGTGTAGTTTACTGCACACACTTGCCAGAATGTAAAGTAAGTTGGCCACTTCCTTTAAGACGATTTGCAAAAAGGTTTAAATCTTCCGGGATGTTGCGCTCTATCAGTGGGTCAGTAGTGCCCGACATTTTGAAGGCACTGCGACAATTCGACACGCCGGAAATTATTTACCCAAAGGCACAACCTATAGTTTCAGAAGATTTGAATCTACAGCAAAACTGTCGCGAGAACCACAAATCTCGCTTTTTGCGAGCATTAGTGTTAGAGTTTCTGGATGTCACTGAAGTTTTATTCCCGAACAGTTTCATTTGTATGAATGTAGATTCTTGTAATTTGAATTTTGTTCCTTCGTTGAAGTTTTGGTTATTGTACACAGTGTCTGACAATCTTGTACACAGTGCCTGCGCTCTATGCCCATGTTGTCCAGGAGCTGAATGGCCTCAACGTTCTCATGATGGTGGGGTCTTCCTTCATGCTTTTGTGCAAACCTCTGGATTTCAGTAGTCACAACATTCACTTGAAGGCCCCTGTGGAGGTCATTGTTTCTAATGTTCCAGTGTTCATTGACCATGTTCCTGAGTACTTTGTTCTGGAATCGTTGTATAATGTGTATGATACCTTGTTTGGTGCATCTCCGGAGTTGGATACCGAATGTCCAAGCGGGTTTTAGGATTTATTTATGTAGAAGAAGTGTGTTACGAATGGACAGTGAGGATCTCCTTCCTATCAGCCAATACATTTTTTATTCGCCATATGTAATCACGATATTTTACGTCATCCTGACCACGTTAAATCGTATCTCAGTTTCGTAAAGTATATCAGTGTTATCGTGTGTGATTGATGCCATCGATATACATTATGAATGTTACACCATCGGGGATGTTCCATATGAAGAGTGTCTGACTTTAGTATTGACACCGTGCCCTTGCCACCAATGTCACCGGACCGTGTGAGAAGACGGGTTGCGTGGATGCCACGGGAAAATGCAGACAAGCTGAATGACGAAACGCCTGGTTGTATGTAGCCAGTAGTGAGGGAAACGTGGCACCTTTGTGCACCTGCAGGGTTCATAAATATGTCGATGTGTAAGCTGTCGGTGGGTTGCATTTTGAGCGGTTGTGTTTGCCTCCTTTAAAATCGCGTAAGTTTGAAATGTTTTTGAGGCACGTTGTATTTTACAAAGTAATGCAAGAAAGTTAATTCTCTTGGTCTTAATGAATTGTATTTGTATGTGTGAATTAGAATATTCACTCAACTATGTTACATATTCCTGAATGGATAGTTAACACAAATGGCTAATTTGACACCGCTTTCATATGACGGATTTTCAGACACAGATGCGCCATTGTTGATTATTCGATTGTCCCTGATACACTGATTGGCATATTCCCTAACCTCGACAAGTGTTATTTTCATTGTCCACCCAGAAGTGTCATCCTTTGCCCACTGAGTCTTTCCTCCGTTCGTAAGCTTTTGCCTGGTTCATTTTCATTTCTACATACATAATTGCATCAAACTGCTGCATCTGGTAAAAAGGATCCACGTTACGAAGGCTGTCCGGTAAGTATCCAGCCATTTTGAATATCTCGAGAACCGGTAGCTTGTCCTTCATGTAACTTGGCGGCCAGTCAGAAGAGATCTTACTGTACATCCGTGAACAGTCACTCCCCCATGGGTCTAGTCAGTCGGCAGTGAGACGCCGTTGACTGAGCTTGTGTACTGTGTGACCGTCGCATTCACAATGATCGAACGAGCAGATCAGCTTCATAACGACAATGCGCCCGCCCATTCTACAGCTGTCACGCAGGCTTTTTTGACAAAGCGTCACATCACCCAGGTCTGTCAGCCACCCCTACAGGCCAGATTTGGCTCTCTGAGACTTCTGGCTTTTCCCAAAGCTAAAATCGCCGTTGAAAGGGAGGAGATTTGTGAATGCGACAGTCAGACAGTACACTAGCTCAGTTAACGGCGTCTCATTGCCGACTGACTAGCCCCACGGGAGAGTGACAGTTCACGGTCTCACAGTAAGGTCTCCTCTGACTGCCAAGTTACATCGAGGCCATGCGACCGGTTCTCGAGATATTCAAAATGGTTGGATGCTTTCCGGACAACCCTCGTATAAGTCGTAGTTTGTCACGACGGAACATTCGTCGGCTTATGACACAGTGTTGTAGTGACCTACTGGTGCGCTGAATGTAGAGGTGTATTCCTCTGAAGCGCTATTATCCACGTATCTGCCTGCATGGTCTCGTGCACCAGAAGACTCACAACTCGAGGACCAAACACGTCCCTGTGACAATAATGATATCCACTCTCCCGGAAGACGCACAACACGAAGGCCAAATATGTCCCTGTTACAGTCAATATGATATCCACACCTCCTAGAGGACACACTAGTACAAAGACCAAATAGGTCCCTGTTACAGTCAATATGATATCCACACCTCCCTGAAGACACACAGCACAAAGATCAAACATGACACTGTTGCAATTAAAATGCTATCCAGTCCCCACGAAATGAAGTCTTTCTTCAACGTTGCTTATTCGATTATTGATTTTGGGGCTTTTTAACGAAATTTTAATCTTAAGAACTTTACATAGCCGAAATAAGTGACAATGCGATCTTAAGTTTTCAGTAAGAATGAGGAATGAGACGGTTTTGAATTTACTGCATCTGTTACACTGTTCGTCTGGTGACTTATTTGGCAGAACACCAGCCTATGTTCAGCTTTCTGTGAACTTGGAAGTTAGTCGAAGTCATGTCCTTATTCCAAGGAATATCCGAGAGGATAGATTGGATGGGTAATGATGGCTAGCATCACTTGAAGTATAGTTAAACACACCGCTAATGCTATGAATAAATACAGCGATTCGGTTATTGTCTGCAGCTGTGTATAGTTAAGTTTTAGTATGCTCTCAGTGGTTTTACGTTCGCTGAGAATGTTGGTCATCTAAATTTTATGGTAATGTTTAATGCAACGTCGAGGGTTCAAGTCACTCTAATATGTCTAATCGCCACGGTTACTAAACGAAGAATGAATCCACTACGGCAGTAATCCGTGAACACCTGCGTGGACTAGCGTGCACTGCCCAACTTGACATGCATCCTGTTTATATCTTCTTCGCTGTTGTGACTGAGGGCAGATCTAAAATGACTCGCATTGTGCAATTTGGCCAACTTGCGTATCCCCCATACTCTGCAGTCTCTCAGAGGTCGCAGCGCTTTGTACAGGGGTGCTGATAAGTCCTTAGTCCGACCAGGAAGGAAACAAGCTACATTCCCCGCATTTTATGGAACTTGGAGGTGCCTTACCACATTCACAAGAGTCCACCACCTGTCCCTACCCTACCCAAATCAATCCATTCCTCTGCCCATTACACTTTTGACAGGCGTAGTTTATTTTCTTCCTGATCGGGCTAAGGACTTATCAGCATCCCGGTACGTGCAGAGGGAAGGTACTGGTTTATTTTACAAGCCTAAGGTTTACTTTCGCTTTTCATAACCAAGCCACAAGCCAACTGTGTGGTTATTCCTGCATCTCAGTGAGGCCTCTGTAGGGAATCGAATTTAGGGTGACCGGTTACGCTACTGTGTTCGTTTACCAGCACTCTTTATGTGGTTATCCCCTTTCATCAATTTTATGTTATTTATTAATGACACATACACATACATGTGAAGAATGGTGACCTTATTTTATATGGATGTGTCTTTAACTCTTTCGCACCAGCGTTTCATTTTTTTTTCTATAATGGAGTTGGTCTGATAATGGCAATCTAAATGTTGGAAGTATGTGATCGATGCGAATATGTTGTATGTAGTTGAATTATCCGGACAGAAAATAATCGCGTAACTTTATGTTAGGCGGCAGCCGGTGACAGACGGGGCCAATCTCCTACAGCCATCATCCAAAGCGTTACGTCGCGTTGGCCTGCCCCTTACACAAAATATGAAAGCATCCCTTTTAACGTACGTGTTCAACAGAGACGCATTCATATGTATTCATATAGCAGTTTCAGTATCGGAAAGCTTATACTGAACTGAGAGTGCTTTGATCGGCTTGACTGTGTACCATTAGGTCACGTGACCCCACCTCTCTACCCCTTCAATAGAGAATTGTAAAATTTTGTAGCTAGCAATTAAGAGTGAAACCAATCTGTTCTGTGCTCAGCGCAGTATCGATTATGTGTCCTTAACAGGTTCTAAATCACACAGTTGATTTGCTGAACTAAGTTAGAAATCGATACTGTCGACATGCATGCAGGCAGAATTTGGTTATGGATTTCAAATTGGACCAATATTTCATGCGGGTTCATGCATAATATTACGTGCAGGTGACAGACGGAATGCGAAATTACGAGAGTGTAAGCTGATGAAAGTTGCACTATGATAAACGCAGGCGCTCAGGTGCCGATGGTACTGCCTATTGCTTTAGACACAGACTCCGTATGAGAGTCGACTTGACTATATGATTGTTTCATTGATTACAGTTTGCTTCATATGCAGCCCTTAAAAACTGGCGATTTGTTCTTTTGGCAGTCGATAAGACAGATCGAGTCTGTAAAACTAGAGACAACCGCTATGGCAGCTTGCTTGGTACCAATGTGTGCGCTTGTGATTTTACAGACTTTTGCCGGAAATTGTCCGAGCGCAAAGCTATTCGTATGATCTGTAATCCATCTTTAGTGGCTCTGGATTCGGGGATTTACTGCGTCCGTACAGGAAAGTGCAGTGGCCTTTTTGTATCTCTTCCTTTACCGAGCTCGTAAAATCTTCTGTCTTCTAAATCATGGCCTTCCTGTGTTATTGGAAATACACCTTACTACAGTTCCACGATTTTAAAACATATTCATGCACCCCTCTTTAAATATACACACAAACATAATCTTTATAACACGTTAAGACAAAACGAAGAACAAACACTGAAAAATCTCTTGAAAATTCACATTGTAAGTTAAAATAAACTTGCAGGTTAGATAATTTTCTTCTGCAGTTTCTTTAAAAATGACATACACCCCTCCATAGTTAATATCTGGGCTTAATTAATATACCATGCAGGCATCTGAAGGGATGGAGGTACAGCTCCTCACATTCTATCCTCGACCCTAAATGAAGGTAAATGTGTAGATGCACATTCCGGATTTTTTTTACATCCGTGGCTATGCCGTCTTTTGCCGTTTGGATGGGAGGCTGGGTGCTGCTGCAGAACCGGCCTGGAGAATAGAACTCTGCTCCTGCCCAATTCCTCGGTTGTGCGGCCATTAAGTTAGGCACTACATTGACTAACCTGTCGAGGCTTTCCGCCTAAATAAGCGACAGATGGAAGTGGGCAGACACTCTGAGACTGAAAGTTTGACAGGGGTGTTCGCAATAGCTGATAAATGTGTTTTGTCGTTTTGTTGTCGGCTGTTGATACATAAAATTTCGGAAACTGTTACGATCACCTTTGTCAGGTTAAAATAGACAGCTACATATTTCAGTCCATTTGCTATCTCCGAAGATGTATAGTGGCTTCGTCGATTGGGCCCAGCTGATTAGGTGTCTTTCGTGAACCACTTTTCTGCAAAACTGTGTTTCTGTAACCAAGAGAAGGCAGTGGACATTGACCAGTGTACGTACTATACGTTTAGACACGTGATGTTATGTTGGGCGCCTAAAAGTAAGACATGTTTCCCACGTATATAACACTGGGAGAAATGTCGGACAGTTGTATTCTCCTTCGTATGTTGTTATACCCTACAAGTTTTCGTTGCCCGAAGAACATGCAGTGAAAAACTCAGTGTGGAGTTCTGTCAGACCGCTTCTTGAAATTGCTGTGACATAATTGTGGTACAAGTAATGTGCACTAAAATTTATGTAAAGTTATCACGAGTGCTTTTTTTGTGGAAGTTGTAACTTGTATGCACGTTGAGAAATGTAGTACTTTTCTAGTAGCGGTATGTGTGTCCAGTAGCGGCTGTGCTCAGTTTGAGTGTTTTGTATACTTGCACTTGTGAGCACAATAAATGGGGTTTAGAAGCACTGACATTGAAGGAAGACTACTTGATTTTATATAATTTGCTGAAGATACGGGGCTTTGTTGTAATCGTCATAGAGATGTACGTCTCTGTGTAAATATGTGGTGTAGGTTGAACCTTCATTAATTCGCAACATTTAAAGGTAAAGTGATCCCGTTACAGGCCCGGTGTGGCCCAGAGGATGGGTAGAGGTATAGCTCTACTCTTCCGTGACCGCGGCACTAGAAGGGGGTGAGTGGTCAGCAGCACGTCCCGGCCGTACTTTACCGACGGGAAAGACCCGGTACCCATTTTACAGGAGCCTGGGTGGGCCCCAGGGCCGGTCTAGACTGGCGGAAAATCTCGTCCCCACCGGGATTCGATCCCGGACCGTCCAGCCCGAGGTCAGTCGCTATACCGACTGAGCTACCCGGCCCAATTCGCAACGATTAGTGGAGGATAACTTGCATATAGAGCTAAAACTTGGACACTTCGGGAAGTAGATCAGAAATTGCTTGAAAGCTCTGAAATATGTTGCTGATAAAGGACGTATAAGAGCATTTGGACCAATCGTATGAAGAATGAACAAGTGTTACGTAGAGTCAAGGAGGAAAGGAACATCCTGCATACGCTACAACGAAGGAGGACTAGCTGGATTGGTCACAGCTTGCGTAGAAACTGCCTTATAAAACACGTTATTGAAGGAAAGATACATGGGTAGAGAACACGAGAATGAAGAAGTAAGCAGCTACTGGATGACCCTAAGGAAAAGATAACATACTGGAATTTGAAAGAGGAAGCACTAGATCGCACTGTTTGGACAACTCGTTTTGGAGGAAGTTAGAGACGTATCTCAAGAAAGTCCATGCAGCAAACAGTGCTAGGAACGTAAGTAAACGTGAAAGAGAAACTGTTTATAGCGCAGTTTATTATAAGCCCCATTCGTTGCTTTATCCACATGCATCCTGTGTTTAGGTGGAGTCCCAACTCTCTCTCTCCACACCACGTTTCCCCATATGGAGTACCTGTGACCGACACACGTACCTTCTCTGCTATGTACTAGCATGCACGTGTTCTTTCCCCGTGTCTGCTTCTCTCACATTCCTTGAAATGTGGTCGAATTCTGCTGACCCTACACAACCACTCCATTCCACTCCACACTGCTCCGCATGCAGCACCTTCGACCTTTCAAAGATACGTTATATGTGGCAGAATTTCACTTAACCTTGTACCACCCCATTTGACGCCTAACACATCACGTGCCACATTTTGGGGCACTGTGACATACTGCATAAGGCACAGCGAGGAGTGGTCTCGGACAAGTGGGATTCTACCTTGCGTCTGACTGCCAGTTCCATTCCCTTGACATTTTCAGTGTCCTCAGTTTGTATACGTCATCCTAAGGACGCGTATTTTACGCAGTTTCTTGAAGAAATGTAACGGAATAAGTTTTCAGTGCTATATTCAGTTTAAGTCTTCACTTTTTCTTATCACACTTTGTTTCCTCATGGCGCAACAGCCCCTAGTGGGCCAGGGCCTCCTCATTGTCCAAGCTTCACGATTACACTCAGACACGTCGCGCTAGGTAGGACTCCGCCGGGGAAATGATCAGCCGGACGCATAGGCCTCTATGTGACAGCACACAACACTCACAACAGACAGACATCCATGCCCCCAGCGGGAGTCGAACCCTCTATTCCAGCAACCGAGCGGCCGCAGACCCACACCTGAGACTGCGCTGCCATTAAGCAGCAGCAACAGCACCAGCAACAGTAGTAGTGGTAGTAGTAGTAGTAAGAATGTTATAATAATAATAATAATAATTTTAACGTGCGATTTGGAATGTTGTGCCAGTCAGATTTTGCGTAAGGCAAAAAAGACAGAAAGCTTCTTGTGTAGATGAAAGGTTAGGTTTTTTTGCGATGTCAACCGACAAGGTTACCTGAGACGCAAAATATGCTGAGGTACGTTCAGAAAAAGGTGTGTCGTTCGCACGCTAGGAAGAAATGTGGACCTGAAAAGAAGATCGGTTTGGCTAGTGCCTGTCTTACCTTAAGAAAACGAAAGAAAGGAAAGGAACCCCTCAGCCAGGTTATATAACAACATATAGAGTCGGTATGCTGCGAAATAGTCACAATACAATCTACGCTCGGGGTTTTGGCCCGGAGACAGGTAAAGACCTATGTCACGTGCCACTGTTATAATTTAAGCCTTCTTTGTAGATGTTAATTGGAAAGATAACATTTTTCTTTTGATTAATTGAGCACGACGCCATTAAGACGTTAAACGGAGTGGTTTCACGCATTTTAACCTCGACAATAAACGAAGCTGAGTCAAGACGAAAGAACCCAATGTACTCATTCTATATGGGACTGAATGCATTCTAGAGTAGGTCTTAAAGCTTCATCCCAGCCAAGAATCGAACCGAGATTCGTCTAGCTCGCAGTGCAGCCACAGTAGTTACCAAGCTATCCAGATTGCTCTTGAGGACGCAACTATTGCTTTGTTTGCCGTAGTGCCTTCTACAGGCATTTTATGATGCCTATCCTTGCTGTTCTTGACAGTACTCGTGTAATGTTTAGGCGTGGCTTGTTGCAATGTTCACTTCAAAGGTTCGGAAAGCCCACATTCAGCAGATACGCGATATTCAGCAGTACCTTTGGTTGCAGATCATCAAGGGGCAACGCGACACTTGCGCGGATGATAAATCAACTATATCACTGAATTTAGAACCCAGCTGCCTTATCCGTGGGATTTTTATAGCTGTGGAAAGCAGTGTGGGGTGGCGAGGTTGGTGCAAGCGATGTGTATGGGTGTAATTCTCTGTCGCTTTTCTTTCTGTAAGCTTTTATGTGCATAAAACCTATTTCGTAATGTATTCACTTATGTTTTCTTTTTCACATCACAACTGCTGCTACATTACACACGCGCTCATTTCTTGCTGTTCCTTGGGTAAACTTCAGTGTAGATTTCGCTTGATTCCACAAAAAGCAGCGTTTCAGTACGAATGAAAACACGTGTTTGACTAGTAGGTCATGGGTTGCGGTGTGAAGTGTTTACTTACCAATTTCAAATTTTATCCCCGCCGATAACATTTCCTCTAACGGGGTTTTTATTCAATCATATCTATAATAAAAAAATCTCCCATGTTTCCAGTTTCTATCGTGTTGCCCTCTGTCTGCACTGGCTATTAAGGACAACATTCAAAATACATAATTCATAAAGCGAGTTATATCCATCGCTGTGCCGTTGCTGCGCAACCGTCCGTGATGACGATGGTATGGGGCATATGGTAGGATTGCTCAGTTTCTGGACTGTACATCGTCTGATATCCCAAAATAAAGCAACGTTTCGGTAACAGGATCTGCTCCCGTCCTCAGATGAGTTGCGCTGTGGCTACGGCTTGGACCCGAGAGAAAGAGCTGTTTGCCATGCCTCAGTCTGTGTGAATCTTCTCTAAAATGGTAAGGAATAGTTTTCTTTGCGTACACCGAGGCATTACAGTGAATGGCGCACGGTCTGGACTACTGAAGGATCGGTGTTTGATTCTTGTAAGGAAAGTAGTTCCTGCGACTGGCCGATCACTCATCCAGAGGAGTTCTACCGAGTGTGGTGTGTCTGAGTGTGATCTCTAAACCTCAACAATGAGAAGATCTAGACCCACTAGGGCTGTCGACCCATGACAAGAAAAAATAGTTTACTTTGTGTTCGACTGTTCGAATGCGCCCAAACCTATTCTGTTGTCTTCTCGGCGTTTTATCCAGGAAGTAGCAGGAACTCTCGCAGTGATGGTAAAGCGGTCGAGGCGTTAAGTTGATAACTCGCAGCCACCTAGAGCTGAGATTAAGATTGCCTGGCGCTATACCATCAGGTTTGGGTCTGCGGCCGCTCGTTCGCTGATATTTCGGGTTCGAATGCCGCCGGGGGCATGATTTCTGTCTCTTCTGAATAGTTGTATTAGCAGGTTGGTAACTAGCAATTTATGTGTTTCCACCTGGACAGGTACTGAGGAATATTGCCGAGCGGAAGCAATGGATGTGATTCTTGGGGTAGTAGATAGTACAATCTTTGTGACGAAACACAAGAATTTATTAAGTTGACTCCCCGGCGTACAGACAGATCTAGTCGGCTGAACGTCCAGATTAAGAGTGCCGTGTCGGGCATGGGAACAAGTACTTAAAATTGAATATAATTATTACACAGTCAGACCCAAACACTGACATGGTTTAAGGGATTTACAATGTTTCTAATTAAAAATAATATTCTAACTAAAACAAATGTTTTTAGGGCAGCGTGATTTACTCAGCTCCCAATTAAGAAGAAAAGTTTATGGAACAGAAATACAATGTCTCCCCTCCGGGTCGGGGGATTAGACTACCACTCCGGGTCGGAGTTCAGCTTCCATAACAATAAGGCTGATACATGCCTGTTCCCTTTCTGTTTGACAGTTATCGTCTGGTTTGGGTTTTAAGTCATTGGAAATATTATGAAAGCGCACTGTTACGACATTCATAAAATTTAATTGTCAAAACTGCTTACTACAATTACTGTCGTACGTATATGACTGTACGTCGGTGTACATAACATTTCCTATAAGTATACATATAAACACCTTCTCATTTATACTCCGTTACCTCACATTACCCCAAGGTACATAGTAGTACCTGAATATAATGTATAACACCTGTGGATAACAGTTAATTAACACCTGTATATAACACATAACACCTGTATGTAACAGAGTGTAGTGTGTTGTCAGGCGTCTCTGCGACTAGTTGATCCTTCGTCCAGAGTAGTCCTACCGACTATGATGTGTGATCTAGAAACTTTAAGAATGACAAGGTCCTGGCCAGGGTTGGACCACACCGCAAAAAAAAATTACTGTTAAAAACTTCGTGTAATTTCAATATCTATAAAATATCTTGACGTTTCCTTTGCTAATGTGTATCATTAAGATGAAATTGCGTGTTTTTTTGTGTTGTATTGTGTGTTGTGTTGTGTTGTATTGTGTGTTGTGTTTTGTTGTTTTGTGTTGTATTGTCTTGTGTTGTGTTGCTTTGTGTTGTGTTGTGTTTTTTGTGTTGTATGATGTGTTGTTTTGTGTTGTGTTGTTGTGTTGATTGTAACTTGTGCTCATTAGGCTTAATTGTTACGAATCCAGGTCCGGAAATTGGCGCAGACGCCCCCTGTCTGCAGACTCCTTAGTTTATGTAGCGAACGTCCTTGGTCACTACACCATCTGCTCCGCGTGGCGGCAGGCTGCGCCACGCTCACCGCTGTTTAAATATGCAGGATGTCGGAGTCAAAGCCTCGTCATTGTAACCACGGATATTGACCAGATAAACTAAGGGCCCTGTAGGTCTCCTGAGTTGCTTGTTCAGAACTTGTTCCCAGTGTCTAAGGCCACTCCCAACAAGGCGTGTAAATCCGGGCGATGATGCCGTTTTTGCTAGCCCACGTTCAGCTAACAGTACTTTTTGTAATGTGTGTTCGACATTCTACGAGCTCTTCGCCTGGTACTGTAGCGTATGTTTACTTCTGGAAAGACTAGCACCCCTTGTGTCTCTCGACATTTAGACCGAATATTATGATTGCGTAGTTCCTGCGACAGTTTTCATATCTAGACCTGTATCTCTAACATTCCTTTTTACGACATTCACTTTCACTTTCTGATGATGTCGTTGGGGCTTTCACAGAGCGATGTTTTTCTGGTTTTCTATCATCGTGTGTGCTGTGATAAACATCCATGCATACGCCTACATATAAAAGTTAAAGCAGTCCCGTTACAGGTCTGCAGTGGCCCAGAGGGTTCCAGGAAGTTAAGGATCCGAGATTTCATGACAACGGCACAGAATGTTGGTAAGGTTGTCAGTCTTACGCACCGGCCGCCTTTACCCCCAGGAAATACCCCTGGTACTCATTTCTTTTAGAGGCTGAGTCGACCCCAGGGCCATAGTGCGATCGGAATTTGGTTTTATATCGATGAAAATTTCCAATGACACAAGCTGGGATCGAACCAGCGACCTTCCGATTTGTAGCACAGCACCATAACCACTGTGCTACCGCGGTCTCCGCTCGTGTATATAAAAGTATCAGTAACAGGGACTCACTTAGTCTTGTCTGTTTCCAAGTGTGAGACATTAGAAGAATTGGTGATTTCACAAACACTGCCTCACCGCATACAACAACCGCTTTATTAAACACCAACTTGCCGTTTGAAGTTCTGTGATAGCTACATGTACCACATAACGTAAAGCGCCCTATACACTCTCAGTTAAACTGAGCGATGTTATTGTGTGACGTCATACCTGATGGAAAAACTGAGTAAACTGCGCAGTTCACTCTGGAATTCCCACAGTTTCCTCAGTTTACCTGCCAACACCACGAACGCATCATCTCAAGGTACATCCGTTTCTAGCAAATCATTCAGCAGATGAGAATCGCATGTTATTTTCCTTTTCAAATATCACTTCTTACTCCACATTTTACGATTTTTCTTCGTTTCGGATAACATTACGGCCGAAGTGGCTAGCAAACAGCAAACAACAGCCTTGTTTTTATCCACCATAGTCACGCGTACAAGAAGACACGCAGAACTGATAAAAAAAACTGACAAAGCTGATGGGAAACCTCTGCTTTGCCAGAGAACATTCAGTTCACTTTTTCATGCATTTTTTCACACAGTTAAACTGCACAGTTTAACTCAGAGTGTGTGGGGCCCATAATAGCAAGAAGCGCTCTGGGATTCCCACCGATGCATTCACTTTTCTCATACGAATCTCAAGATGAATTCATAGCATTTTTCTAAACAGGGTTAATAAGTTTGTGTTCCCAGTGGAGTGGGAATTTGTTCTCTGTAAGTTACGAACTGAAGTGTTTTCAGTGATTCGTACCAACATTAGTCATCAGAGACTTAAATATGCCCTTGTTCTTTAGCTACGTGTTTGCTTATCCTTGAAAAACAAAATTGGCATAAAATTTTCTGTGTAGTTGACAACAGCAGCAAGAACAACAATAATAGTTATTAAGATAATTTTTAGGCAAGGCATCCCCGTTGTGTTTTAAACACACCAGTAAACAAAACATATATAAATCTAGTCTGTAACACAACTTTATTTATGAGTAATCAGCAACGGTGTGTTTCGGCAATAAACACCATCTTAAGGCTGAATACCAAATTATAGTTACTCAGTTAATACACCAACCAATGCACCCACACAAAATTTACACATTAAAACACTGAAACCGCTCCGACATGTTTCGGTCCTAAGACCGTCATCAAGGAGCTATATTTTCCTTGCTAAAGTCACATTAAAAATAGTCACTGATTAACTTCGTTGTATTAATAGGGCAAAAGATGCCAACAGTAATACTTATGTCCAGAAGTTGAAATCGATGTAACAGGAGGGTGAAGTTTGCTACGAAGTAGTATATTTGTTAAAAATGTGTAAGTAATAGAGATTCTATCCACTCATTCACTGGTGTAGTAATTTGTCTGCGTCAGTTATTATCTTGTGCACTCGAGTTCCAACGTAACATCTCTTGAGCTCCACGTAATATGTGTATGTTGTTTATCCATTGTTTTATGTCCCGGATATATACAATTTGAGCGTTGAAGATTCTACCGCAGGACCGTAAGAACTAACTGCCTGAAAATATTGCTCTTCCATTACTGGTCACGTGTTTGGTGCAATTATGTAATAGGTCTGTAGCAGCCCGTTTCCCTTTCCCCGCCTCTGCTTGCTCTTGTCGTGTTGCTGGCTGCTTTATATATTTTTATCTGGGAGGCTGCGGGCCATGGCCCCTCATTCTTGAGGTTTCTAGATCACACACAACGACGCATTACAGTCGATAGGACTCCTCTGGACGAGTGATCAGCTCGTCGCAGCGACCTCTACCTGTATGTGTGTGTGTGTGTGTGTATGTATATATATATACATATACATATACACACACATGTGTATGTATAATGTATATATTGTAACATATTACATATATTAATTAATATATATTACTATATAATATATATGTATATTACATATACATATATGTATTACATTATATATAATGTATAAATATATAATGTACTTATGTGTATATATATATATATATGTGTATACGTACATTGATCCACTTCAAATTATTTTGAAAGGCTTCCACTTTGAATTGTTGCATTGTTGTTCTTGTTCTTGTGGTGGTGGTAGTGGTGATGGTGCAAAACCTGAAGGTTAGCCAAGACTTCGGCTACCTAATCGTCGTTATGAGGATGACATTAAAATGGCTGTAACGAAGTAAGGGTACCAGAGTTTTTGCTGACTGATGCTGGTGAAGTGTTGGGCCTTTGTGAATGTATCAGCGAAGTACCGCGATGGATAAAGCGCAGAGTTTTTCTAAATAACTAAGCCATAGCTAATCAGGCTCTCACGTGGCACTCTGCTTCATACAGCTGGCTAAGTGCACTATAGGAAATGCCGCACAGACGCCTGGAAAACACGTGTGAGTGATGGTTACATCACATCACAGAGACGTAGTGAAGTACAAAAGTACGGCGTGTTACGGTCCGTCGCTTTTTTTGGATTGCTGTGCCTTGTCATGATTATAATGGGGTACGAGGCATGACATAAAAAGGACGAAAGGTCAAGTTACTACGTGACGTCACGTTTATAGGTCCCTAATTTAAGCAAATAGGGATATGTACGCGTAGCGTTATAATATTGGCGCACTACTGCTTTTGTTTTGTTGTAATATTCCCCACATAAATGCTGCTTCTTTTCAATGTGTCATAGACCGTAAGATTTCGGAAAAAAAACCTATTAGACGAAATGTTTTTCGTTTTGTCTTATAACTTTTCCTCTAAACATTTTTATGCAATAAAAATGCATAGAATTACAAGCGAGTTAAAGAGGAGATGCACAAAGAAGTCATATAAAGCGACGTTGAAACAGATTAGCGAGCAGCACACCTAGATAAATGTGAAACAATCCCTCAGCAGAATCGATCTTACGATTCGACGCATGTGCAATTTAACAACGCTCTATGTTTTCCCAACACGAAGATAGTTATTACACTGTATCGACTAATTACATTAAAACAAGTTTACCCACGCTATTGTACTCATGTTTATTGGAGTTACAGTTACAGTTACATTCTCGGAATTTGTTTATGCATTCCCAATCGAGGTTACTTCATGAAGCGGTCCGTAATCGGTAAGGTTAAGAGGTGCATTTATGTCACATTGACGCCACGGTTAATGTGCTGCTTTGTGAAAGTGAACACACCCGTTACAGCTAAGTAAAGCTTTTGTTGGCGCCACTGCCGAACAAACAGAGTGAGAAAGAGAGAGTCATAAGGGCTTGATGAAGTTTATTGGCCTGCCCGGCATATGTGTTGGCTACCCTGTAAACCGCTCTGCCCTGTAGGAGGGATTTGAGAGGAAAATTAACCGCTCGTAGGCGAGGATGGAAGTGTAAGGTTGGGAGCAGAAGAAACGTTTACACGAAGCAAACAAGACACCTCCAAATTCAGTTGCAGAACACAAGAAGGTGTGCTTCCACTGTAGAGTAAGGAGGCGTTTGATCTTGATTGCACCGTCCTGATGTGTTGAAAGTACTGTCTTCACCCTTGAGTATGGAAATTACATCAGCACAAGTGAGGAACTGCTGTGTCGATCTTCTAAGTGCCCAAACCTCTCAAGAGCAGGGAATGTACGGTCGCTTGCAGTAGACATTATTAACCGTTTCAAGAGTGACTTCCATTCAAATTAATATATTAAAAAACGCAGTCCCTAACTCACAAAAATACAAATTCTATCTCTGCTAAGAATTGTCTCGGTTAGAGTTCTTCGTAGTAATTAACCAACTTAATGTACAGATCGTTTTATAATAAGTTTATTACATGCCTCTACATGTTTCGAGCACTATGTGCTCATCATCAGGAGGTCAAAATTGTATTATACAGCCTCTGGTATCATCACACCAGTAGGTGGCCGTCCCGTGCACAGAGTCCTCTCTCAACCTCTGCACAGGATGGCTATCTACAGGTGTGATGATACCAGATGCTGTATAATACAATTTTGACCTCCTGATGATGAGCACATAGTGCTCGAAACATGTAGAGGCATGTAATAAACTTATTATAAAACAAGAATTTTTGCATTAAGTTGGTAAATTACTAAAATTATACTGAGATGCACGGTCAGCAAAACATTAAAAAAAATCGGTTAGAATTGTCGAGGTAAAGAGTCGATGTTGATTGTTTGAGGCATATGAAACAAATGAATGCAATGTAGGTCAAAGTGCAAAAAAATGCATAGATTTTAAATTCTGCAGCCATTAAAACGTTTAATCATTGCGGGGCTCTAAACGGTTCATTGAAACTAATAGATTCAGCAATGTCAGATTAGCAGGAATTTGTATATGAATGTAAACCTCACGATAGGTGATTTGTCTGAACTTTGGGGTCGCCAATTTCACAACGAAGAGCAAGTGGTAGTGGCTTTTCGTGAGTGGATGCAGATGCCTGAGCCGGAATTTCTATCGCGACGGAATATTTACAATTATGTCAAGATACGACAGTTGCACCAAAACATTCGGGGACTATGTTGAAAAGTAAAAGTATCTCTGTGTAGTAAATGCGCTACATTTCACGTTGCAGTGACGTTTGGTTTACTTTTTATGATCTGTGTAACCCTGCTTATTGTACATGCCTTTAGTAGTTTTATTCGCTGTCTGAACATGTTTGTTTGCTGCGGAACGTGTAGCGGGTGTATGGAAATGTAAAGGTTTATTTGTGCTGACTGAATGTGTTTTATATATATTTTGAAATGACGTTAGCATTTCAGTTTCTCAATTCTTTGTTGTGATTATCTACATGCGCTTTGCCAAAACACAACTGCGTGGAATACAATCATGTATTGTATGTAGGAATAGCAGACAGCGTGGGATAGGGTATTTACTTTTCTGTATTTCTTACCACTGAAGAAAAGAGGTGTTCTGGCACAGCCTGACGTTTGGCAGTGGCTATGTTTGTGAGGTTCGAATGTCCTAGGGCTGTGGCAGTGGAGATTGTTTTCTGGGGTGTGGCGTCTTGCAGTTCGCTAAAGACGTATTACTGAAAAAACATGAGAAAATTGTACTTCAGTTTAAAATTTGGCAGTATTTCGGGATACTTAGATAACAGTAGCGTGCAACACGCAGAGTATTTCTGCTCCTGGTCACATCTTTCAATAAATATGGCCGTTGGCGTAGGAAAGACATACGTAATACATATTTTATTTTATAGAAATTTCTTGTACTCGGTATTAGTTGTACAGCACTTATATAATATCCTTAGGCCTTATGCAGTTGAATTTACCTTTCTACATTGTATGTACATTTTTAAAGTAATAAGGTGGGGATTACCTGCCTTACGAAATTTAATTTCTGTTTATATTCTTGTTCTTCTTTAATTGGCCTGATGATGACCTATATATGAGGCCGAAACTAGTTGCCAGACAATAAATCGATCGCAAAGAGTGTGTTTTATGTGACTGGAAATATCGATACACATTATACTGAAAAACAAGTTCACTTTCCCGAAAGTAAGGGAAAATTAATTAATTAAACTGTAATGAAGAATATAGGATTTTTTGGACACTCTGTATGTTGGCTTGTGAAAGTCTGAACTACAAAGTCACATAAGCTAGCACTGAACTGATGGAGTGAAGCTTGTATCGAGATGTAACGCATAGCTGCTCTTATAAAGTATGCATGACAAATATGTGTTTGGCAACCCCAGCAAGCGAGCAGCCTTAAACCGCACGGCCACTGGTATCGGCTTTGATGTTATAGGTTCTGACATTTATGTTCGAGGCATGCCCTTCATGCACAACCTAGGAGTGCTCATATTTGTTAATTGAGTAATACTGTACGTAATCTTTGAGAGGAAACCCCATTGTCTTCATGGCTACACCGTGCAACAATGTTATCAAATGCTTTATTGTCTAACTAATGCACTCAAATATATAAAACCGTTAAATTGTTAAAAAAACCAATTAAACGTATGAAAGTCGCTCCGACATGTTTCGGTTCACGTAGGAGCCATCATCATCGGTGCAGACGTTGTCTGCACCGACATGCACTGTTGAGCAAGACTTGTAATTTTATCTAAGCACTGGCTGTAGCTCCCTGATTATGGTTCCTGCGTGAACCTAAACATGTCGGAGCGACTTTTATAAGTTTAATTGGTTTTTTTAACAATTTAACGGTTTTATATATTTGAGTGCATTAGTTGGACAATAAAGCATTTGACACCCCATTGTGTTGTACAGTTTAATATAAAAATTAAAAAGGAACAGTGCTCACAATATAATTGTGATTTTGATCTCGAACTATAGAGAAGACAGTTCCGCTAACTCGACACCACCCAATTTGCGCATAAAATGAAGATGCATAACAAGAACAAGAGGAAGAAACAAAGGGTGTAGTGACAGGCACTACATTCGTTATTACGGGAGGAATGAGAACATTTGCTCTTCTGAATATTCCCAGGTGTGACCCCTCACCCTTGCCATAATGCTAGATTGAAGGAAAGGTGTACTTTAATGTAATTTCTACCTTCTCTGCTTCGTAACGCGGACATGATACAGAACATCCGAAGTCGTTATAAAATTTACTCTTTATTCCTCAATATGTTTAAGATAGCTACAGCTGCAAATGCGATGTTAGGTGTTGGGTGCGATTCGAGTCCTCATTCCCAGTATCTTAGTTGCAGCTAACACCAACAAATATTAATTTTCTCATTTCAGTGTTATTCCTTCTCTAAAGATGCTGCCAATTTTGCAGTGCAGATAAGGAAAGAAATAATGGATACTGGTGCTATGTCTGTTGGTGCCTATGACTGACAGACTGGGGCCCGGGTTAGCGTAGTCGGTATAGTGACAGTCACTGGGCTAGGCGGGTCTGGGGGTTCGAACCCCGGTAAGAACATGAAAATTTTTCTTCTCCAAACCCTTGCAGACCGGCCCTGGGGCTCACCCAGTCCCTTTCGTGCTTTAATGACATGTTGGAGGGATGTGATCTTTACCATCCATTTCACAGAAAACGTTGTACATTTAAGAATATTGCTGCTGCGATGTGACGCGTTATACTGTGGTTAGACATTTACCGACGTTTCGGCCTAACGATACAGTCATTCTTCAGGATGCTGTTTGAGGTTGAATGAACGTAACAGTATAAAAGGGTGTAATTTACAACAGCGTTGCCATATTATAGGTTGAATAATATTGCATAAGCAGTTGTGAATTTACACCTTTATATATTATTAGCCTGTACAATGGGTACCGGGTCTTTCTCGGGGGTAAAGTGCGGCCGGGGCGTGCTGCTGACCACTTACCCCCTTCTAGTGCCGCGGTCATGGAAGAGTAGAGCTATACCTCTACCCACACTCTGAGCCACACCGGGCCTGTAACGGGATCATTTTACCTTTTATATATTCTTACACATCCCGATCAGATTTTTCTAAAATCCGAAACATGTAGCTGCTTATATAAAAAATGTAAGTTGTTTTAGCCCGTTGTGTGTATCGTTGGTGACCTAAGTAACCTAAATGAGACAGAGAGCCAGCACTTTCTTGAAATGACCAAGAGATAAACCCACGATACACGTCCATGAAGTAGCCGGTGTCCCGGCCGAATTTCGAGACAGGCACTTTCTGAACACAAGTCAATGGCTTTGAACCGTGAGCCATTTTACTCTTAATACAGGTAAAATTACGACTTTAGTTTATTTTAGTTACAATGAAATAGATTAAAATCTCCAGCAACGTGGTAGTGAATTTAGTTTCGGAATTATGTAAGGTTTTTACTACGTGGTAGTGACACCTGTTCCGGGATTGTTCAGGAAGAAAGAAAAGAGGTAGCCGAAGCAGTTCCCGTGGGCGTCGTGAGGACAACGCACTGAAACTCCACTCGATTTAACCTGCCTAGGTCATCGCCTATGGATACTGTTTTAATGGCCACTAACCCCTCACCCACAGCCTCCCCTGAATGGGTTTCATCTGAATAACTTCCATCTGCCACAGAACCACTTTGTGGACGCTGTGTGCCGTACGATTTATTTGAAATAGTGTCGGGAAGGGTACGAAGATCTCTTAGCTCACGACAAAGGCTCGTATTGTGAGAGACATTCCCCACATACCTTTCTGTAAGTTCTTATGGTTTATGTTGTAAAACAGGAACTTGTGATCCAATACCGAGGACGCTGTCCTGGCTTCAAGCTGCAGAATGTGCTGTTGGCCATACACTTTGACATGAAAATGTGCGCTTACTTTTTTGGGCCTCCAAAAATATTGTTCATAAAAAGGCAGTAGTTTGTATATCACGTTGAAACCTGCCACTTCACATTGATCCGTAATTTGATGCGGCGATGTTTGTTTTGTTAATAAAAACCATTTTTTTGAAAGGTGTATTTTTTTAGCGTTTGGAACACACAGCTGTGTTGTTAGTAATAATGCGTGCCGTCTAATAAAACAGCACCACAATCGAGCCTTTAGAAAGAACAGTTTTTGTCTTTGAAACAGAATTTGTAACTGGTTTTAAATCTAATGCAAATAGCTACGCAAGTCAGTAGTTGCCCTATGGTCATTGTCAGTTCTGATATGTGTGAATTGAATTTGCAGAGTGCAACCAACAAGATGCGACGTTTCTCAATTTATTTATTTCTGTAGGACGCTCTGCATGTTTCAGACGTCTTAATCTTAGCAATTAACCAACTTAATGCACAAATTCTTGTTTTGTAATAAGTTTGTTATATGCCTACATGTTTCGAGCACAATATGCGCATCATCAGGAGGTCTAAATTGTATTATACGGCATCTGGTATCATCACACTTGTAGGTGGCCTTCAGATGCACAGGTTGAGAGAGGACCTGTGCACGGGACGGCCACCTACATGTTTGACGATACCATATGCTGTATGATACAATTTAGATCTCCTGATGATGAGCACATAGTGCTCGAAACATGTAGATGCATGTAATAAACTTATTATAAAACATGAATGTTAAATGTGATTTGAACTTGTTATTTTCTCTGCGTTAGTGCCACTGCCCCTTCGCAGTTAGGTTCTACCTGACGTCTTTAGACAACAGAACAAAATTACTTGTGCGAATGTTTTGGAAAGAGACAGCGTAATTGAGGTGATTAAGGTATGTTGAAATGAACAGTGACGTAGTCTCGGTTATGGATCTTTAGAGTCAGTACAGATTACAGATGTACACTTGTATGACTGGCTGATAGCACCCTGGAGATCAGAATTAAAGCCTATTTTTTTCGATTTTCTAACACTTTACCGGAATTAAATTACTAACAGCAATGCAAAATCCACCGGTCTCTCCCACTACTTCGTTTCGTCTGCTGTGGTTGGTGCTGTAAGACCATACATACTCAGTATAGTGAATAGGACTGAGTTGACATCATTTCGTAAAATGCATAAAACGATTATGTGGTCTTATCACCAAACGATACGTGACGTCACACCCTAGAAACCGGGTTTAATAATTGCAGAACAATCAGAAATTGGTGTATATGCTGTCCGTTCAATTTTAAACCAGTCTATTCACATTAACCAGCATTGTCGGTACGAACATTAGGGACCGTTGCTGAGATTATGATTGGGAGCCAATTAATATGTCGTCAGTGGGTACTGGGAGGCTGTTAGGCTAAAGGTAACAATTTATTTCGAGTGAATGTCAAGGTTAGAAATGAGTGGATCTATGTCTCCACTGTCCCATATGCGTCTATGGAGTGAACGGTGACGAATTGAGATGTATCAACTAATGACACGAACAGAGTTCTTGAGAAAATAGTCATTAAATTCACCATGGTTTTGGAATCCGGGGGGTCTATACCATGTCCACAGGACCCTGTCAGTGGAGTGTATGGTGAAACAGTTGAATGCCCTATGCTCCCTCTTGCCCTTTTTTATGATCCCTTCTAATACTATCCTTCTTTCTACTCTTACCTCTTGCAAGTGTTCTATTTCTTTTCGTGTTATTGATGAAAGTGGTGCTGCAAGGCTGCAAAGGCTTTTAAAAATGGCTTCCAGAAATTTTTCGAGCACCTTTACAGGAGCCCGCAGAAGTGTGTGGTTGCACAAGGGGGCTGTTTTGAAGGAAATGTAGCTTGAATGATGTACTGTTTGTATTTCCAGAAACAAAGCGATTCTAGGAATATTATGAAGCTACCACGTAGTTATATGCAGAGGGAGTAATATTCCAGCCGCCTGTAACATGACACCGTGTAGACTGACGAATAGGTGTTACGGATTGGAGAGAAATTCCTGCAGGCCTGTCGAAGGATAATTGACTCGTGCTACCCTGAAGCTTGATGCAGTAAGGTTCTTCGAAACATTGGTATTTGCACGTAAATCTACACAGTCACACTCAAAAAGACTGGAATCTCAACATCGCTCTGAAATTTTCAGGTTTACTGTGTTATTACAGGTGCGCCAATAGAATGTGGCGAGTTTCAGATTGCTGCTTTATTTAATCGGGTTGACTATGAGGTACGCGAAGATCACGGAGAATCAATAGTGAAATCCCTTTGTGTGTGTGTGTGTGTGTGTGCGTGCGTGCGTGTTTTACGTTTTAAAAATTGCACCTTGTGTTTGTTTTCCCTGTTATGTACCCCTAACTGTTCCCTACAGACATTTCCTTAGGTATTCATAATTCTTATGTGCGTCATCCCCGTTGTGTGTTGTACAATCGTTTGATAATGTTAGTGCGTGGTACTTATGTCTAACACAACTGTTTTATTGGCTATTATAGGAGGTTACAACTACATGTTTCGGCCCTATCCTTGGGCCATCTTCAGGTTGTATCATGAGACTTAGAGTAAGCTACATTAGCATGCTAGCTATTGGTATTAGGATTTTTTGGAGAGCTCTCCTTATTGCTGTGGGTTAGTATATTTTAGGTAATTTCTCTAACGGGTGTAACTGCATAACATACACCACTTATTATACTTATATGTGCAGTTACTCTATATTTTGTATTGGCTTGGTTAATTGTCTTAGTCTGATTATGCACTTTTGTCAATTGTGTTCTTTCATCTTCTTTCGTGTTGGTGCATGCGTGCTGTATGTTGCGGTGATAGTGGATTTTTTCCCGTCCTTCACTATGTGTATGTTATGCAGTTACACCCGTTAGAGAAATTACCTAAAATATACTAACCCACAGCAATAAGGAGAGCTCTGCAAAAAATCCTAATACCAATAGCTAGCATGCTAATGTAGCTTACTCTAAGTCTCGTGATACAACCTGAAGATGGCCCAAGGATAGGGCCGAAACATGTAGTTGTAACCTCCTATAATAGGCAATAAAATAGTTGTGTTAGACATAAGTGCCACGCACTAACATTACCAAACGATTCCTTAGGTGCATCGGACCGTAAGGGCTTGAACCCAAATGCATATCAATCAATCAATCAATCAATCCCTACAGACGTTTGTCAATCATTCGTATTTTTATATCTGAACTCCCTAAATGTTGCGGGTTTGTCTACGTACACATCGGCTTTCAAGTGTCTCCAGAAAAAGTAATCAGGCTCAAAGAGGTCAGGAGGCGTGGTTGGCCAGGCGATGTGACCAACACGTGAAATAAAGCGTTCAGGAAACATGGCTGTCAAACAGTCCATTGATTCACGAGCTATGAGTGCTGTGACACAGATGGCTGGACCAGAGCTCGTCGTCAACGACGTGAGAATCCACTTCTGCAGTCTCCGGCGCTGTGCAATATCGGTGCTGAGGTTGCGGTCACTGTGCAGTTTCCTGTATTGCATGCCTGGGAGACCATTACGAGATGTAATTTTTAGAAAGTAAAACTCATATATTGGTCCCAGTGGCCGCGCGGTCTAAGGCGCAGTTCTGCGGCCGTTTACCTGCTGAGATTGTGGGTTCGAATCCCACTGGGGCATGAATGTCTGTCTGTTGTGATTGTTGTGTGTTGTCAGGTAGAGATCTCTGCGACGAGCTGAACACTCACCCAGAGGAGTCCTACCGATTGTGATGCGTCGTTATGTGTGATCTAGAAATCTTATGAGAGAGGAGGCCCTGGCCCACTAGGGGCTGTCGCGGCAAAAACAAACAAACAAACAACGCATATATTAATGGTATGTTATTGTTGATCTTCAGTGCTCTATTTTTCTTAAGTTCTACCCTATTTATCAGAACAGCGATTTGAAAATAGTCACATTTTGCTGCTTCGCGCTGTGTAAGTGAATGAGAAGTTTTATTAAAATCGATTACTTTCTTTTAGTTTCGGATCCGTTATACTTGACCAGTCGTGTTATTTCACAGAAAGAATTTTTGAGGTACGAAGGTGAGTCAAATGAAAACCTTAAATATTTACACTTGTAATAACGTACACTTTTAAGGTTTTCATTTGACTCTCCCTCGTACGTTCCCTGATTTTAACTTTCGATGGTGTGTAGACAGAAGACGCAAAATGAGTGTTGGGCCGTGATTATGTGGCTTGTAATCGTCTTCTCACCACGGGTAATCGGGTTCGATGCTAGTTCAGTTCGTGTGGAATTTATTGTGAACAGGGTGGCAGTGGAACTGGCTTTCCCGGAATTCTTAAGTTTTACCCTGCCATTATAATTCCGCCAATGCTGGCCTTTCGTGTATTCGTCAATCACTGACGCCCAATAATCTTAGCATTTGACAGCGTAGTTAAATAATACACTTAAAAATTAATGTTTACCGACAAGTGCAGGAAAGGGACATAGCAATATAATCTTCTTTTACAGGAAAGGAATTACAAGTTTGTGTTTAACCCTTAAAGGACGGTAAGTAACCTCTTTTTATTTTAAAGGCCCAGTTCGTATCTCGTAGAAGTCATTCTCTGTCTCGGTTACAAAACGAACCAGTCGATGCTTTATGTGTAAATAATCATTGTTTGTTCTGAAATCCATGAAGAACACAGGAACGCACTGTGTGATCAGAAACTAAAATTTATGATTGTCAAACCTGGTGGTATGTACAGTAATGGTTAAAAACTGATAACTCAATATTTAACGTCCGTTGTATCTGTACGATATTTCAGGCTTCCGTCGCGATGTAAATAAGGTTTGCGCCCTTCTGGGATTTTACTCAGCGTACAGTGGTAATTTCGTACCGACGTTTCGGGACGACCTATTGATCCCATCTTCAGGGGTTAAGAAATCCGACTCTCCTTCTTGAATTCCTTCGCGTTTGAAGATAGGGCAGATAGGTTGTCCCGAAACGTCGGTGCGGAATTACAACTGCACGCTGCGTAAGATCCCAGAAGAGCGCAGATCTGACGTTATGGCTATCGAAATTTATCACTTTAAAAGGTTGTTTTTATTGCATTTGATTGAAATTTAGGAACGTTAACGCCTACATATTTGTGCTTGTGTATTCAACGCCTCTGCTGTGTGTCACATTTTATACTAGCTGATAGTTGCGTGATTGTGCCTTATGGCACTGGGAAGTAAAATTGCTGGCACTTTATCACTGATTGTCCCACAGCTTCGATTTTATTCCAGTGGACGGTATGTTTGTATCAGTATCCTGTATCCTGTACGTCTGCCTGCATATTACGTATTCAAAGTATGGAATAAGCGATAACCGCATCCCACATGTAGGATTACTGTTCTGGTAGACTTTATCCATATCTTTCATTCTGAACAGAGCACACCGATTCAGAAATTTTGTCTGTTTCAATCCTGCATTGAAAAGGTCGGGAGGCACCTACTGAGTTTAGTCTGATAGAAGGGCTTTTATGAATCAGTGGACCATTGATTGTGACTGAGATTAGCTGTAGCGCTCTTTTGTGTACAAAATACTAGAAGATGTACATATCCCAAAAACGAAGGTAATTCCATCTGTAATGTACCATCAGAACCCTATAGAATTGGTTTACATTTCACAAATCTACAATTACCCTAAATTCCCCCTGTGTGTACCGTAATGAATCCCTTGTATGTACAGGTGTTTGTGCAGAGTATGTGCTAGGAAACCGCTGTAGCTCTTATAGATGTAATACTGCTGATAGACGGTTAGACTTAGATTTATAGAAGCAGCAAGTACGGGTGTATCAAGCTTGAGTGTTCAAGTGTCGTGTTGTTTAACGGATGGATTTGTATTTCCATGAAAATACACCTGTCAGTTAGTGGGAATGTGTGAATTAGAATCACCAAAGTACGAAGAGTTGTTTTTTTTGATGTCATCAGTGCGGAAATTGCGTTGTCCAGTTGAGAGAAAGAGCAAAAATAGAAAAACATTGCCGCGCCATCTGAGGGTAAACCATCCAGATGTCAATCACATGCTTTTGTTGTAGAACTGACTCTGTGGGTTGTTGATTAAAGGCTTAAATTAGTTTTTCTTGCAACATGCTCCCGTTATGCTGTCATTGTAAGACGGAAAGACCAATGACCTCTTGTAAATTGAATTGAATCAATAATATGCGGACCGTTACCGTTATATCAGTCGCTTTGTGTACTTAACATTTTGGTATTCCGGGTTGTGACACCTTGTTCTCCTGTAGCTGGACACCAGGCATTTCAGAATACAGTGCTGCCTCTTTCTGTGTGGTCGAAGTGAGCAGGGTCAGTACGCAGTGTGCTGTTCAGGCAGGTTACAAGGACGTTGGCCAGCCAGAAAGATGGGACGGGAATGCGAGAGACAGCAAGGTGATTGCTGTTTCCTAGTGCGCTAATTCAGCATCTGCTCAGGTCTGTAGTGCTGTATTCGAACAAATTTTATTTTTTTTTGTCAGTTGGACAGTGGATGTTCGGTAACTAAACCAACAAATCAAAATTGCACCGTCGAAACCATTGGGACATTTTAAATTCGAGTAATACTTGCTATCATTTAGCTTGGAATCTTTATTGTTCTCTTATTTTGTGTGTTTTTAACGACGGTCTTATATGTTAAGATTATATAACGTCTATGGTGGATGAATGACTAGAGTATTTGTGGAACGATAATGACAAGGTGAATCCGAAATACCGGAAGAAAAACCTGTTTCGTCGCCAGTATATCGACTACAAATCCCACCTGAACTTGCAGGGGATTGGACCCGGGCCTCCGCGACGAGAATGTTTTGTATGTATTACCTAAAAACGCAAGTACTGAAGTTCGAAGAGTTGTAAATTTTGTTGTTGTTTTATACGGGTGTGTCCGTCGCGTTAAGGAAGTGCGTGGACTGAAGGTGCTCGAAAACAGGGTGCTCACGAAGATATCGGGGTAAAAGAGAGACAAAGTAAAGGAGGTCGGAGAAAACTGCATATTGAGATTTATGATTTCTTTCGTCGTCGTACGTATATTATTAGGGTAACTAAGCCAAGGAACAGGAGCTGGGAGGTACATGGATTATGCTTGGGGAGAAGAGAAATTCATGCAGGTTTTATGCATGAGAATAGGATTCAAAATGACTATTTGGGAAAATTCCATATATGGGTGGATATTATTAAAATTGACGTTACATAGATAGGATAGGCGCTTGTAAATTTGATGGGGTTAAGCGGCACGTTGTTGTGAAAATGAGGCCGAATCGTCGGGTTCCTTACCATGCAGGATATTTCTTAAGTAGCTGAGCAACTGTTAGTGTCTTCAGAAGGGTGCTTCTCCGTATAATTAGTTACTTCTTCAGTTGAACAGCGAGAATGGGGAGCTATGACATGGCCTTGCGAACGCGGCAGTGAACCTTGGTGTTAGGCTTCACGCGTTGCATGTATGTTTTAGAGGTTACAGCACGCGAGAAAGAACAAGGAGTTTTAAGAAGAGGTGTAGATACTATTGAATTTAAGGTGCTAAATTTTCGCTGTACTTAATTAAATACAAGTTTACCAAGGCGAATGGTGACGTGGAAGTATAACTCCACACATTCCCAAGCTCGCTACTAGATGGGATGTGATATTCACGCCCAGATTTCCAACACCCATTAAGTGGGACAGACGGTGACAACTGAACCGGTCTGGACGCTATGTTGAAGAGAAAATTCTGCTGCCCTTGCCGGGTATCGAATCCAAGTTTGTCGATGATCTGACTTTTAGCATAGTCACTAAATGGGCCGAGCTTTTCTGTCTCCGGCCATGGCAACAGCGGATGTTTAATGTATATTGAATATTCAAATTTAGAGGGTTGTTTGACCGTGCTTCTTCCTCATGAAATAAAGTGAAATGCCATATTGATGCAACTAGGTAATTTTGTTGATGTATTCTTAGCTCGACATGTTTCGGGTACACATGCCCATCATCGGGAGCATTAGATGTTGAGGTGCAGCATATGGTTTTCTGCACCGAGTTTTTGGATGGGTCGTGTGTACGGTGCGGATGGTGCCGTGCACGGCACCATCCGCACCGTACACACGACCTACACAGCGGCTCTCAAAACCACCACCCATCCAAAAACTCGGTGCAGAAAACCATATGCTGCACCTCAACATCTAATGCTCCCGATGATGGCAATGTGTACCCGAAACATGTCGAGCTAAGAATACATCAACAAAATTACCTAGTTGCATCAAGTTGGCATTTCTCTTTGTTTCATTCAAATTTTATTTTGATGCGATAGCCTGAGTTGTTTTCAGTACAAGTACGTTAGTTATTAAATTACATTCTGTGTGTCTACTGTACTGTGGGTGTTATCACAGCTGAATATAAACACCAAGGAACACAACCTAGACCAATGTCTTGGTGTCACCTGACAGTTTGCTGGGGGTAGGGGCGAGCACTTCAGGAGTGAAGGCTTTCCGGAAAAACGTCCACATGTCAGTTTTGCGATGTCAGATGCCGTCGGTTTCATTGCCCGAAGATGGATCACTGCGATCGGTAATGCAGTTTAAAAAATATCCAACTTTTCTCGGTAACCAGAAAGGTGTTTCTGGAGAAAAATTATTGTTTTTGCCCCTGTTACATTTAACTGTCTTTTTTAAAGACTCCAACAGCTGGCGCTTATTACACTTTGCGTACAGTTGCCATTCTTTTCTGAGCGCCAGTCCTGCTTTTTGTCATTTCTGATGCAAGTGATCAGACGGACGTACAGCCATTCTGGAACCCTTTTTAGGCGCTTTCGCAAAATTGCGAAAATCAACTATTAACTTAGTCGTCTTTTGTCTTTATATTTGTCTTTCCCTCCGCGTGGAACAACTCGACTCCTCTGTACGTATTTTCCTGAAATTGTATATAGGAGACTTTCTCGAAAATGTGTCAAGAAAATTTAATTTTCACTAAAAATAGACAAAAATAACAGGTACTTTAAATGAAGACGTGTGTACATTTCTGACAATATCTCGCTCATTTATTCTTATACTTAGAAATATTTCATGCAAAAGTAAAAAATCAAAACACATATTTTATGTTCAGCAACTATATGCCGATGATCGTCCTGTTTATAATAGGCAAAATATTGTAGAGCCAGACAGGCTACAGATGGCAAATAATACGACTTAGGAAAGACGCGCATTGCATGCTGGATAACTAAGGCTACAGACTCACACTCGCAATATGTAGTACTTACTGCTTTTTCACGGCAAAAGTGGTTACGCGAACGCACCTCAATGTTACGCTTATACACACATTGCTTGTCTTGTTATTAATTTACTGGAAAATGTTTTGCCTGAAGCAGCTTGGAATTGTTGGTGTTCTTCAAGTCCAAAGTTTTTTAATACATTTCCGTATCCATTGTTATTTACCGACGTTTCGAAGGTTTCACTGTCTTTGGACTTTCTTTAATAAGGATGCAGCAAACTCCACCGAAATTTTGGTAACTGTCAATCGACATGGTGTCATCCCAGAAGACTCTAAACTTTATAAGCAGTGGCGTCAAAACCCAAACACGTGATCCTCTTCTTGTTTATCGAGGTAATTTCAAGGGCTAACTGAGCTTTTAGCCACAAAGTGTAGCTCTGGAATTCCAGTGCTCATCGACGCAACGTTCTTTAGAATGAGTTTATGTACTTGCCTGTATTTGTGTGTGTGTGTGTGCGCGCGCTAAGAGCATCTGGTTCTGATTACACTGAACAGAACACCTCTCTATCTCTCTGCTGTTTCACCTCCCATCCCCTAACCCATATCTCATTCCCTGCCTGTCTGTTCGATCTCTGTCTTTCTCTTGCACCTTCCTTTTTCATTTTCTCAAGTTAACTCGGTCTGTCATAGAGCAAACGTTACAAATTGTTATACAAATTCAACAGGAACACGTCTGCATTGCTTTCTTCTATCCACGCCCAGTAACACTTTTCTGACCACCAGCTTTGTCGTCTTTATCGCAAAACGACTAGCAGACAGCGGTATGCTTTTGTCTGCATAAAACGTACTTATACTGATCCGATATCTGAAGACGAGTCGAGGCAGAAGGAAGTGGGGAAAAACGTGGCTTTTGGATTAAATCCGTGGGATCCAGTGAGATTTGCAGGAGTCAGCATCGTGAACAGGAACCGGGGGGAAAGTAACACATCCACTACCCGCGGAAAATTAGAGAAAATCCCTCACGAAGAGGAATTTTGTTCGGAATTCTATCTTTCACTCCGTATCGCCAGTATCGTTTGTGGGCGCGCTTTCAGATTTGCGGAAAACGACTATGAGCTTCATCATTTCCTTCCGTCCGTCTGTATGGAATGGCTCAGGTCCCACTGGACGGATTTACATTAAATTTTTTTTTTTAGTACTTTTCGAAAACCCGTCGGGAAAATTCAAACACTAGTAAGAGCTGAAAAGTCTAACAGCTACTTTACATGTAGACGCCTGTATATTTATGACAATATCTCGCTGAGTTCTTCTTAGAATTTGAATTTGTTGAGACAAAAGTTGCATAGAAAATCAAATCACACATTTTATGTTCCATAACCTTTTTTTCAAAAGTCGTGCCAATTATGAGATAATTAGGAAAACATGGTACAGCCAGACTGGGCACATTTGACTCTATAATACGGCGCAAGCGCTTTCCATACTGGGTAACTAACGCTACAAACACACACACACACACACTCAGAATGTGTATTACGTATTGTTTTCTCACGCCAACAATGTTTACGTGATACGCCTCAATGTTGTGTCTTTAATTTGCATGTCATATTTTTCTACACCTTTCCGAATTTGTTGTTCCTTCTTTCGCTTTTCCAGAGCGTACAAACAAAAAATTAGGGTTAGGAGCAGTCACTGTAAGTCTCTTTTGTTAAATTAATTCCCAGGGGCTGAAAAAGGTCATAATGTCATGCACTCTTCCTGTGTGTGTGTGTGGGGGGGGGGGTGATTTGTTTTGAAATTGTTGATTGATGTGTATGAAAATTGACCTGCACTTTTTACCCACCCTTAGTAATATTGACACAATTTTTGTACGAATTACACCGTGCGAGTCCCTGAAATGCAGTAAAGTGACAGGTCTTCAAAAAATAGAAAAAAGGTTCTTGACAGTCGAATTTGGCATGATGGCTGCGGGAATTGTGCCTCTTCTGTTCTTGTCACAGACGTGAATCAGGAAGTACGGTGCGTGCGGATGTCAGATGTGGGGACGCTCTGATGCGGGTCCCAATGTAACAAGGTTTCGGTCTGATATATATATATATATGTGTGTGTGTGTGTGTGTGTGTGTGTGTCGACAACATACGTAAGAAAGACAGATTGGAGGTTATTACAGTGGTGACCGCGAGTATTGCTGTCTCCTCCTGGGGGTGTGACATGATGTAATTTTGATAGAAGAGTACGGTCGTTTTAGAGGAACCTAGTGCTTCTGCATCGAGTTATATTATGGATGCAATTTTTCTTTCTGTGACGTAGCAGCCCAAATTAGGCTTCTGTGAAGGAGTTATCAGCTTGTCGCAGAGGCCGCTGCCTGCATAAAACAGAACACAAGAGATGAACATCCATGACCTCAGCGAGATTCGAACCCGCAATTCCATCAATCGAACGTCCGCAGACCTACGCCTTAGACCGCACGGTCACCGGGATCGGCTACGAAGGCGGCCGGAACCACTGGAACAGCTGTACACTTCTACCAAACTAGACGGCGTTATCCCACAAGACAGCATTCTTTATGTATAAGAATGGTGCTGCTATATTTTGACTACCGTTAATTTTATTTAGTGTAAACAAAAACGAAAAACCGAGATAGAACCATTTCGTACCTGCAGTATAACAGACGTGTTCTGCCATGAATTGGTGACAGACAATTAACAACCGTGAGAATTTTAGTCGACAGGTAAGGTATGTCCGTGTTTGTCATCCGTAATGCCATTATAAACATATAAATTGGTGGGATAAGTTGTAAATAACCTCAATGCCATCAGTAATCAAGGTTTTATCATCGATAGAGCGTATTGTTTGTACACGGTAAGGCTGGGTCACAATTCAGTTGTGTCCGGCTAATGCTGCAGCCCGTGGCAGTTTTATTGACTTACAAACCAGCACTTTAGTAAGTAGGATACGATTCGACTATGCTGGAACATGTAATGTACGAGCAGCGAAAGAAGAATCGAGGTGACGCTGCTAAGATGCAGTTCAGGCCTATACAGGCTGCAGCCAATTATGTGACCCATGAAGACAAGAATAAGGCACAGGTTCTGTTGATACGATTCTAAATTAAATTATCGTTTTTGTCCGTGCCTTGACAGCCCCTAGTGGGCCAGGGCCTCCTCATTATCAAGGCTTCACGATCACTCGTACGGCAGGTACTCCGTACCTGCCGTACGATACACATGAATGAGTTCCAACTCAACAACGAGAGCGGATGGTAGTAGATCCGTTTAATCAATACCAGAAGCTGTAATTACAGTTGTACGAGCTCCTGATGATGGGTGTCAACAACCGAAACATGTAGAGCTGCCTACAGAAAAGTAATAAACTGAATAAGTCGTATCTTATTGGAAAACAGTTATTAAATATAGGGATGTGTTGGTGTGTAAAAACTTACATTTTTCTTATGTATGCACGCGCGTCCTAAACATTTGTATGATAGAAGTTTTACTTATGCTTAATATCTGCGTTCTCCATTGTCATACCTTTTACGTTGCTGTATACCGAATCCCAAATGTGTGTCGCTTTAACCATGGTAGCCATATGAGTATCTTAGAAATGTCGGCGCCAGATTCGGCTATTCAGATTGATACAAAGGAAGGAAGATAATTTTATCAAGCGTGTCTAAAGCAGCAAGTTTTTTTCGACGTTCTCCTGCCACTGAAATGGACAGAACTGTACATAAATCAGTTTAAGATTGGATTTTGTTGCGTCTATGGAAGCGATGGAAAATTGATGGCGCAAAACGTCATACAACGGCAGAGAAATATAGTGAAACACTTAGGAACTTTAAAAGCGGTAGACATATACAAATTGTCTCTTCCTTTCCACTCAGTATTTAGTCATTCTTTGTTTTCTTTAAAACCTCGTTCTATCTTCTTTATTTCCCATTGAGTGCTATTCTATAAAGAAACTTCTTCGCTATGCGGCTGCATTTCCTCTGCTTCTTCCTCTTCCTCCTCCCCCTCTTCTTTTGTCTTTCTCATCCATATTCCGTGCCTTAGTAACGAGGTGAATGTCCATTATCTTGATCAGCTGACGCTCCGCAGGGCGTCTCTTCCTATTGTACATATTTTATAGTATAAAAATCAAACTCCACTTCATGCACTTTCAATATTTCGTGTTCAACTGCGCGTGAATTGGGAGCTCCATAAAAATCTTTAAAACCTGAACATTCTTCCAATTCATTAGTTGTATCCTGGCGTCTGCAGTCTGTGGCATCCGAAATGTAGCATAGGCAATCTTTACTCTGCCGTAAGTCATACCATGTTATTATATTCGGCATTCAGGAAGTACGCGTTTTGGATCGTCAAATAGGAGACCGGCTGTCATGGTGTTCTACAGTCCCTTCAGCCGAATCACGAGATTGTCGGCACCCTACAGCAGATAACGGTAGCCCACTTTCCAGTTAAGCGTCTTGGAGCATCATCGTCATCCTTTTTCCCACATACCGTCACAGAACGAAAGAATAGGCTAGTTAGATTATACGGTTTTGTATGCATTTAAACTTTTGAACAGTTAGTTTGATTTCCACGAAACTAGGCAAAATATAATACCAGTTGAAGCCAGTCCATTACCGCACACTTCAAATTTCTACATTCCGTCATAACAACATGGCAGGCACACGAACGTAGGAGGCAGGAGCGACACTAGCGCCAATTACTTTTAGGTGCTGGAAGGTATGTGTGTAGGGACCTTTGAAAAATGTACATCTTTGTTGAAGCTGTATTTTTGGAGGGCGAACAACAAGATGGCGGCCATGCGAAATTGTTTATAGCTTTCTGTGCGATAGTTGTAACTGATGGACCACAGGAGTTGGACGAGTGAAATTTGTTAAGGGGATTTTTCATGAATGGGCAAATCAGTTTTCGTCCACTGATAATACCCTACCCTTCGTGAGGAAAAAGTTCTTACCCGTTTTCGTCCGCGACCAGCAGGTATTATATCCTTTTTGATACACGGCTTGTCACTCGTGAATGAGCGTAATGCAGTAGCGGAAGACATTTGCTTCGGGTGGCAGAAGATAGAAACAAAATTACCTAATTTAATGAGAAACCTTTACTACAACAAGGTAGCAAAATAACATAATTGTTTATCTAGCAGTGTAGCCTCAGTTTAATGAAATTCTCAAATAAGTGCGGTTACAAATATCACTAAAATACAGATTGGGGACAGAGTATATTCATCATTTTGATTTACGTAGTACTGTGGCGGCCCCGGAGAGGGGATGAAACTAACTGTGCTGTAGCGTTCAGCGAAGGACGCCATTTAGTAAACATGGGTCATCTCTAGGCTCTACACGTTGCTTTCGCCGTCGAGACGCTTTACAGAAATAACGACTCTGTTACAGCAACGCAGCGATTATAGAGACAGTATTTTAACACTGGGAGACTTGGAACCGTTCATGATTACAACAGAAGTTTCAAACCACTGATTCTGCAACAAATGACAGACCCGGAGGCAGACACTGAGCTGACACTGGAAAATACTGAAAGAATACGAGCCGCTGTAGGTCGCTGCCTCCAGACGATCAGCACGTAGACATTCAGTTGCCCTCAATATATCGAGCAAATAGCTGCGACGGATACTTCATTCTATTTTAAATTTTCACACCCATAAAGACACATTGCACATGAATTTTTAGACCGTGATTTTGCTTCAAGAAGTGCATTTTGTGAGCAATTTTGTTACCGTAGTGAACAAACACCCAGATATTCGTCACTTGATAATTTCAGTTGAAGTTCACTTTGAACTGTTTGGTTGTGTGAATTGACAAAACTTGCAGTACTGGAGTCAAGCTAATCCGAACGGATTGCATGTGAAACCACTTCACAGTCAGACAATAACATTATGATCTGGGATATCAGCCTTCGGTGTCATTCGTCCTTATTTTTTTCGATGATGAAACTGACAGTGCGATCGCTGTGACATCTGATCGGTATGTGCGTGTGACGGATGAGTTCTTGTATCCAGAGTTACGTCGTCGTGACATCGACCCTGCCACCGCCCGGTTCCAACAACATGGCGGAACAGCACCTACTGCTCGGCAGTTGAAGAACACCTTAAGAACCGTGTGTGAACTTCGCATATACTCCAGCTATGACGACATTTCTTGGCCAGAACGATCACCCGATATGTCGGTTTGCAATTTCTTTTTATGAGGCTATTTGAAAATCGAAGTTTTTCAACACGTCCTACAGACTTACATAACCTCGAACAGGGAATTTCGGATGAGATCATTGCCATTACACCGGCCATATTACTTGGCGTAATGGAAAATGCTTTGAACCCAGGTCATCAACCGTGATGGACGACATCTGACGTGTGTTATGTTTAAGAATTAACTCTGTTATAGTGTTCCTAAATAATGACAAACATATACCTTTCATTTCAAATTTTTTGAATAAAATGTATTATGCATCTTTAAAAATTACCTCAACTCTGCCTTCTTTTAATGAAATTCTTAAGTCTAATTATTGCAATCAGGTGCTTTGGCGTGAATTCAGACTTTCGCCACGATGCAAATGTACCTGCTTCCTTCTGGAATTTGACTCAATGTCGAATATTAGTTCCGTACCGACGTTTCGGAACAACCTTTCTGTCCAATCTTCAAGGGTCAAGCAGTCCAAGAAGAATGTCTGCTTTACCTTTGGAGATGGTGCCGATAGGTTGACCCGAGACGTCGGTATGGAATTGCCTTTCAACGCTGCGTGATATTCCAGAAGAGCGCATATATTAATCAGGCTCTTAACTTTCGTTTTATTACAATTTCTTCATTTTAAGTCACTTTTTGTTTGTATCTGTAACTAATTTTGGAAACAACCTGTAACCTAGAAATTTCTCCTCGTTCATATTTTTAAATTAAATCGTCATCCAATCCCTTAGCAGGGTGACTTCTTTAGTTGGTCACTGTGGCTGGCAATTTCACAAATCGTAATTATACGTCAGTCATATTGTGACATCATGTTAACTTAATTATGAACAAACTGACGTCGGGGTAAGGATGGTAAAAGTATTTTGATCTGTGTGAGTGAAAAGACTCGCAGGTGTTCGTTGTCAGCTGCAGATTGCTGCGGAAAAAATATTCACTTATTTCAATATTACGAGACAGCGGTGATATCGTTGGCGCCCCAGACCGGAATACGAAATGGTGACATCAGAATACCGACGTGCATGAACAGGCGCAGGGCCAGCTGATCCTGCACATATCTGCGTATCGATATTAGAAGAAGAACAGCTGCAAACTGTGGGCGGAGAAGGTAAGTGCAGGTATCAGAAACATGGTAATCTAACTGGGTCGGTTAGAAGAAAAATTAAATAGCATGTTAATCGAAACTGATTGGCTAAACGTGTTGGTCGACAGGGGTGAACACAAAGGTTACATAATTCAAGCTGACCAGGTACGATTTTGTATCCATGTACCTGGCCAGCTCGGTATTGTTTTTGTTGACGGTGATGCAGACATGAATAATAGTTGGTGAACGAAAAAAGGATATACTTTCGACTGGCTTGAGAGCTACCTGCTTTTCTCGTGGACGAAGAAGGATATGATTTTGAAGCCTTCGAGTGACAGTGAACGATAGCTGACATTCCCTTCACGTATATTCCCTGTGTGTCAGTTGCTGAACTTTGTTGGTAGATCAACAGATACATATATGGCAGTGATGCGGAAGTGACGTATAGCTTATCCGACAAATTTAACGTACCACATACAGAATCTGTTGGCAGGTAGCAAGTTCATTATGATGTAAACCGGACGGTCAATGTACGTATAACGTAACATTTAGGCGCGTTTCTACAACCATTGTTGCTGCGGTAAAGCAATAAGTATAACATATTCTAAGTGTGTGTTTGTAGCATTAGGTATCCAGCATGCAATGTGCATGCGCCATATTTTGTCTGTGGTATGTCTGGCTGTACAATATTTTTCCACATTATCTCACAAACGTTACGGTTTTCTAAAAACGTTTTTGAGCATGAAATGTGTGTTTCTATTTTCTCTGCAAGTTTTATCTGAAAAATTTCTCATTGCAAGGGAACTGAGCGCGATATGATAAAAATGTATGTTGGTCTGCATGTAAAGTACCCTTTATTCTTGTCCGGTTGTAAAGAAACTTGAATTTTCTCGACAGATTTTCGAAAATTACTGAAATATCAAATTTAATGAAAATCCCTCCATTGGGAGGTGAGGTGTTCCATGCGGACAGACGGACGGACACACAGACGTGACGAAGCTAATGGCCGCTTTTCGCAATCTTGCGAAGGCGCTTAAAAATAAAATATTGTAAATTGTTAATAATGGGAAAAATGGTAATAGTGATAAATATGTAGAATTATAATTTCATGCAATAGAAAAATAGTTTTGGTTTTCGTTCGGAAATCATTTCGTTGCTAAAACGCCGGACATACTTTTGCGTGGCCTTTTGGGTGTCACGCCACGAAATTATTGTATGATTACCAAAGTTTGGGGGAAAACATGTGCCTCCATCTTGAGGTAAAAAACCTGCACCTTGAAGGAGGCAGAGAGTTTCTCTGAAAAGTCGGTGCCGACTTACGTGTTCATAAATAAGGATAGCATAGTATGAGCCTTCACAGCCATGGTAACCGCACCTGTAATTTTGCGATTGTTGCTTTTCCAGTCACGGATATGGCATGTTATGCTGATTCAAGGGAACTGAAACAGAGTCTTTGTGTAGCCAGTTGCTACGACTGGGTTATACATAGGCCATAATATTAGTTGCGGCTTGTCCATTAGGGCTGCAGGGCTGCAAGCCTCCCAGAAATTTTGAGTACAAGAGATTTAAATATCTGAGTAAGTGTTTTTGTTAGAAGATACGTACATTCTTGGAAGTATGAGTGGAAGTCACTTTAAATTCAAATAGGCCTACTCGCGAAGGACTCTAAACGCTGTGGGTAATTGGGCAGTGTCTGCCATGCCCAGACGTTGCCCGTTGGGTTAGCACAGTTAGCCCGGGTGGTAGGAAGACAACGGCAGCTAGTTTGCGGAGCGGGCTGCAGGCCCGGCAGTCCGGAGAAGGTTTAAAGGAAGAACGTCTTACGTCTTCTTGCCGTTTTAACGTTTCAAACGCTGGCATTTTGATAATCATTTTACCCAGCTGGTGTAAAACCATATTTGTTAATCTTTTCGTTTTATAAGTATCAATTTTAAGATGATAATGCACACAAACAGTGTGAACCATTTATAGGCCCTCAATTTTAAACAATTATTTCCCTAAGAGAAGACCAAGACTAAGAATTTAGGTCGCACAACACCCAATTTCGTTATTTCTCAGTCGTCTTCAAACAGAACACAAACACGAGAGAAAATTCAGTCCTGCTGTATACGCTAAACATGAGCGGTTGATTGGCTATGCTGTGTTGTATCCGTTGCGGACCTGATGAGGAACGTATCTTAGATGTTGTTCCCAGGGAGGATGGAGCTCGTAACTCTGGTTAAGACGGGGAGTCGGGCGGGCCGCACACACTCTCACTTATCCCCAAGCAGAATATATTGGAGTTTTATTGTGCAAGAGTATAGAGTAATTACATTTACAAATGAAATGTATCAGTGACAATTCTCGCCAGTGGACTCTTCATTTCTGTTTGCACTCACTGACTGTCCAGCTTAGGACTCTGCTGCTCAGACACAGTTCGAGCTACGCAGCAGACTGCTCCCGCAGAACAAAGCAACTGTTGTTATATGTGTTGCTCACTCACTGCTCGCGCGATACACTTAGCGAGTCCAGTTATAAACAAAAGAAATGGAAGGAAATTATACTCCTCCCATGCCTGGTCTTAAGAGAAGCGTGAACTAAGCTTGAGTAAATTTAGCTAAAAAGAAAACCACAATAAAAAATCAATGCGTGTCAACTACACAACAGCTGAAAGCAATGGTCTATTAAGTCTGCTCATTAATACTTTTTCCCAATAGCGCAATAGGCCCTAGTGGGCCAGGGGCTCATTATCTCTGCTTCACGATCACATTCAGACACTCCACACTGGCTAGGACTCCTCTGGACGGGTGATCAGTTCGACGCAGAGATCTGTACCCGACAACACTCTACACTATCAAGATACAGACATCCATGTTCTCGGCGGGATACGAACCCGCAATACCTGTAAGCGAGCGACCGTAGACCCACGCCTTAGACCGCGCGACCTCTGGTATCGGCTGTCATTAATCATATCCTAGCCACAACCCTACCCTAAGAAAGGCCCACTAGCCGCCACTGCCTAATATCCATCTTGAACTTCTTTCGTGTTTATAATTCTGTTGTCACAACTGCAGTAGCAAACAACTGCAACTGGAAGACAATAAAATATCCTGTCAGAAGGATTTATATCTGCGGAAGCCTGAAACTAACTAAGTGTGTTACACATGATAATTTTTGTCAGGTTTCTATTGAGGATATTCCGGTGAAGGATGATGATGAAAATACGTGGATTGAAGAGGAACAGGTTGAACGGGGGCTGAAGAAGCTTTACAAAAGTAATGAGTTTCATAGTTTATAGGTCTGCCGTCCACCAGATGGCATTATGATGTTCAGATAGCAGGCCATAGAAAATTTAAATCTTAGACTCTGAAGGGAATAATCCTGTACCGTAGCAGCGAATATTAAAACACGGTATCTTAAAGAGGCTGGATTCAGACACATCTAAATGTTAAAATGTGGCTGTCTTGTGTTCGGCTGTTTATTTAACGACGCTGTCGTTCTGTGACAGTATATAGCGTCAACCATTGAAGAATGTTGAATTTGGAAAATGAATTGGAAGGAAGAGTTTATGAGCTAATCGAGTAATATAACGACGTTTTTTTAATTAACTGAGGCAAATAGCGATAACGTGTCAGAATGATTAGGTTTTCTGCTCAAGTTCGAACATGATGTCCCCCTAATGCAACTCTGTAGCTGTATTTATCTCAGTATTTAACCAACTTGATGCTTGTGATGATACCAGAGACTGTGTAATGCAATTTTGACCTCCTGGTGATGAGCACATGTGCTCGAAACATGTAGAGGCATGAAATATAACTTATTGTGAAACAAATTTTGTGCATCAAGTTGGGTAAATACCGAGATAAATATACTGAGATGCACGGTCAGCAAAACGTCAAAATCTGTAGCTTTAGTTCTACACCACTGCGAGTGGCGGACTTGGCGAAAACAACATTGAACACTCGTGTGTCGTAAAACATGGAGAACGTATTGACCGGCTAAACTACTATAAGTTTCTAACAATACGGACAATGTACGTATAACACAGCATTGAGGCGCGTTCGGGTAACTATTTGTGCTGTAGAAAATCAATAAGTAGGCTATTACGTATTCCGAGTGTGTGATTGTAGCGTTAGTTATCCAGCATGCAAAGCGCATGCGCCGTATTGTATTTTTGTGTGTGGCCTGTCTGGCTGCACCACGTTTTTCCTCATTAGCTCACAAACGACACGACTTTCGGAACAAAGTTGGTGAGCACAAAACGTGTTTTGTTATTCTGTACAAACTACAGCAGAAACATTTCTCATTCTACCAAGAATTCAGCGAGGTGTTGTCGCACATGTAGAGTACGTAGGTCTTCCTGTAAAGTGCCCGTTTTTCGTGTCAGATTTTATTGGTACTTGAATTTACTCGACAGATTTTCGAAAAAATACTAATGTATCAAATTTCATGAAAATCCGTCCAGTGGGAGCCGAGTTGTTCCATGCGGACGGACAGTGATAGTGACATGACAAAGCTAACAGTCGCGTTTCGCAGTTTTTGCGAAAGAGCCTAAAATGGGGGCGCCCCCTGGGGTGTATTTGCTTCGTCATTTTTTATTCAGTTCATGCTTCACGTACGTGATATTTTGTACCGTAAACTGCACATCTCTCAGAAAGCATTTTGTCAGCACCATAGTCAAACATATGTCACTGACTGTCTGAATTTGACAGCTTTATACCATAGATGGAGTTTAATGCATATCCTTTCACAAAGGAATGTAAAATTTCAGTCTGTAATAAGAAAGGTGAATACATCATGTGCTGAACTTTCATGGCTCTCTCTGGGTATTGGAAATGTCAGGCTTTTGCTCAACAAACTGAGAGAGAGAAAGAGAGAGAGAGAGTGTGTGTGTGTGTGTGTGTGTGAGCGTATGTGCATGCGTGTGCATGTGTGTAAGCCATCTGTTAGAAACCCAATCACAGCAGAATTTCAAAACTCACCATCCATTACAGGAATAATTAACGTGTGTTTTTTATGGGAGGAGGCCAGTTAGACGGATGTAAAACGTTGATATGAATTTCATGATGTTGGAAAGTACAAATGTTCGTGAAAACTGCAGGGAGCAGGCAAGGACAAACGGACCACATAGGGAGTCACTTTCTGCACAGACTTATCGTAAAATAGTGCGTTAAGTATCTAAAGTCTTTTTATCTTCTGACTGGATTTATCTGTCTCAGAACAAAGTATAATTTAAACGCCTTCAATACAGCTATTTATTAATGTGTTTATCAGATCAAGTTACAGGGCTACATGTTTCGATTTTCTTGAAACAAGTATTCCCAAACTGGGGGTCGCGAACCAGACTAGATTTGCGAGAGACTTCTGATTGGTCTTGAACTGCCAAAACTACCAGAAGAAATAAGTCTGCAACTTTCTGTATTCAGCAGTTCTAATCGGCTCAAAAAGAAATTTAAAACCTGAGATACTGAGTCTGAATGTTGTCTTAAACATATTCCGAATATTATACTGTGAATCTGCGGCGACTGACTGGGATGCTGATTGGATCGCAAGGTCAATGTGATTTACGGTTGTGGGTCACGGAGAAAAGAGTTTTATAACAGCTGCAAAATAGCAGATAGTGTCTTCTGTCGCTCGGAGGCCGTCAGCTGCTGAAGGACTCTGCACCCTACTGTGCCAAGGAGTCAAGGAGTCCACTATTTGACCCATGAATATGGAACCAATAGGTTGTGCCGAAACGTCTTTAGCTAACTACCGATTTGCACTGCGTAACATATCAGAAGAGCAAACCTCTTCTTTTTAACGTATGCGGAAAACTGAAATCACTATTTCTAACCCAAGTCACGCAGAGGACACTACAACATTGTGCTGCTTCTAGTGGTTACGTAAACTGTAGTCAGTACAACTAAGTTTTTATGTGTTCAGTAAGGCGACATGTTCCGACCCTCTAGGTCATCAGGCCAGCACATATAAGACATAAAAGATAAATACAAGAATTCTTGCTTTTAGGGAATTGATATCCCAATTTTGCAAACCCATATCCATGTTAATATTACGTATAATTAAAAATGATAGTTAAAATAGTTACATATAGTTTAGAAAGTTAAAAACGGTAAAAGGGAGGGTTGATGTAGAGATGTTGTTGATGGTTTGTGGTGTAGATGGTGCGAACTGTATGATCCTGTAAATATCGACATACGGTAAGAAGGGTATTAAACTGGAGTAATGTATCAGCGATACCATTTTTAACTATTTTTAACTATTATTTGTAACCATATGTAATGTAAACATGGATATGGGTTTGTAACATTGAGATATATATTCCCAAAAAAGAAAGGCAGTTTTGTATTTCTGTTTTATGTCTTATAATACATGTGTTGGTCTGATGATGACGTGAAGGGTCGAAACATGTCGCCTTATTGAACACTTCAAAACTTAATTTGATGTGTATTGGACCGTGCATCATCTTGATTACTGAAGAATAAAATCCAACTAGATGCCATTTATTATTTCATTATGCTTATGTTATGCTCAACATGTTTTGGGCACCATTATGCCCATCATCAGGAAATCACGACGATAGCTTTGGTTACCAGTTCTCGAGTTGCTGTTGGTTGGAAGTTAACTCCCAACCAGCAGCAACTCGAGAACCAGACGGCCTGTGTGGTAACCAAAGCTATCGTCGTGATTTCCTGATGATGGGCATAATGGTGCCCAAAACATGTTGAGCATAACATAAGCATAATGAAATAATAAATGGCATCTAGTTGGATTTTATTCTTCAGACTTCAAAACTTAGTTGTGTTGATTGCGTGTTACGTAACCTCTAGTCTGAAGACCACAATGGCGATATCCAACCTTAAAATTGTTCTATATCGTTGAGTGACCAACGAGAAGAGAGCTGTTAGCTTCGATTTAATTTCAGGACTGACCCAAAGACTTATTCTTTGGTTTGTATATGTCACAAGTCTGTAAAAGCCTAAGATCTTGATGTTCTGTTCACGGATTTACCATGTATATACTTGTGAGGTTGATCTGAGGCTGACTATATGTAAAACAAGACGGGCATTTTACGTATAACGTAACATTGAGGCGCGTTTCTGCAACCATTGTTGCTGTGAAAAACAATAAATATTTGCTACATATTCTGAGATTGTGTTTGCAGCCTTAAGTATCCAACATGCCATGCGCATGCGTCATACTGTCATCTATGGCCTATCCGGCTGTACAATATTTTACCACATTGTCTCTCACACGGCAAGATTTTCGAAAACAAAATTACATATGAAATATTTGTTTTGATTTTCCTCAAACATTTCGTCTGAAACGCTTCTCGTTCTACGAATTGAGCGAGATATGATCAAAACTGGAAATTGGTTTTCGTGTAGCGTATCCCCTCTTCTTGTCAGATTTTAATAGAACTTGAATTTTCTCGATAATTTTCGAAAAATCCTCGAATATTAAATTTCATGAAAATCCATCCAATGGGAGCCGAGTAGTTCCACGTGGACGGAGCTAATTGTCGGTTTTCGCAATTTTGCGAACGCGCCTAAAAATGGCGCCGCTTGCAGTGACCACCGTGTGAGAAAGTGGGATACTCTGAACACGTGCAGGATAACGCATGAGCGGCGTAAGTTGTGTTCAAATTAGCGAACTGTGTGGAAGTTACTGTCCGTGTGAGATTCTATGGGAGCATGCGCTCGGATAGAAGAATTGGACATTCCGCCCCCACATACTTAAGTTCACTTCAGCGTATCTTTACTCAAATCTGCCGAAAATACACAAGTATTATAGTCTAGAGTAGTACTTAAACATGCATTCGGTTACTGACAGACGCTGCATCTTGCTGTGCATGATTAATGCTCTTTAATTCTAATATTGTTTTGTGTGATACATCGACATCTACTAGGACAATAATTTAGTGGAAATCAACATGAAATCATCAGCAAATGCACCCGACCACCATATGGTTTTTTTTTTTTATTAAGGAGCTGCGTGGAACAGACTCATTCTTCAGGAGTTAATAGCAGTTGCTTTACTGTGGTAACCAAGAGACTAGACTTACTCCATTTTTATCTCTACGGGTGTAATACACGTCCACCTGATTATTTACTTGCTAAAACGCTTAACTTCGCAGAAGTGACATGTTTTTGGATATCTGTTACTATGCATGATACCAGGACGTAAAATATGGTGACGGTAGTGTATCGCTTCCACCTCAAAACTTCGCGTATCGAACAAATCTTGTTACTGAATGTGGGAAATTGAAAAGTACGTATTGGTGATGACCTCGAATTTCATAAGATTCATCCCATTCTCGTACAAATCGCTCACTGGTTCAAGAGTTAGAAGGGAGAGAGGCGCACATTTGGAGATAGAACTATAAGCAGAAAACAGTGCGATTTCATAAGCCTGCCTTATTTTCGAAAATCACGTGTTAAGCAGCTGAACTCATCAGTACTAACATGCATTGATATTAATGGTATTTTCACATTGTGACCGTAAACGAAGAAAGTAAATGATTACTGCCTTTTGCGAATATTGCTGCACATTCGAAAGTTTCTATCAGACTGCACGACGTCACATGCCGGAGGAAGTCAACGTTTACGAGAATAACAAATTACAATTGTCGACTTACATATTTATCTCTAAATTGAGAACCAAAAATCATCTCATGTTTTTAGTGGTAATGAATCAAAATCACATATGACCCTGTCGTAACTTCCATTTCGTTATCGAATTATAAAATTTTCTTTCGGGATTTGGATTCTTGCCAAGTAAGCTTTCAACCGTTGTTTTGTGCGCTTCTTTGCTTTTTGAAGTTCCTTCTGTTGCCCCTTTCCTGCTCTTTTAGATCAGTTGGCTACCACAAAGATGAGGCATCCATTAGAGACTTCAGTTTATGTATGCGCTGTCTGTTCACATCTGCGGATTACGTTTGCTGTGTTAGTTCACATCTGCAAATCATTTCTCAACGTCTTAGAGAGAGAGAAAACGTGATACCTATGTTTTTAAGCATCAGATCCAAATTCGTAACACATTTAACACAAGTGGAATAATTGATTGCATTGTTTTCTGTGAAGAACTCTTCTTTCGCGTGTATTTCACTGAAAAATAATGCAGGAAAATCGGCGCTTCTGTAACATACAGGAGGGAGATGATAAATGGACATATTTGTGGAATTCAAAGGCGTTAACGTGAAGCGAAGAGACCTGTTGTCGTACTTCGTCATACATGTGAAGATAAAGTAATGTGAGCTCGAAATGTATAGCTGCTGTTGCTGTTGGCTGCATTTGTCTTGACTCGTGATAGATTTTATTAGTAGGCTGGTGTGCTGTAAGCAAAACTTCTCTACAGATGGCACATAGATCGCTTTTTCTATCCTCTCTTTTTTTTCTTTCCTTTCGCCTGATTCGTACCTGAGGTAATCAGCCTGACTTTTATTCCAGGATACGACACGGACAGTCTAAATTGTCCTGCGGTTCTTCTATTTCTAATTTCAGTTTCGGAGGGTTTCCTGCTAGGTATAGTGTTCATAGCATTGTGTATGATGGGCTGGGCATGTGGCGCGTATGGGTGAGGAGAGGGGGGTGTATAGGGTCTTGGTGGGGAAGCCGGAGGGAAAGAGGCCACTGGGGAGGCCTAGGTGTAGATG
>Ga0123354_10000221_pt1 | contig 50276 bp, 20 predicted proteins | sample TergutLab28metaG_2_FD_97872 | JGI IMG/M metagenome (GOLD analysis project Ga0123354, IMG submission 97872) | Labiotermes labralis P4 segment gut microbial communities from Petit-Saut dam, French Guiana - Lab288 P4 | ecosystem: Host-associated > Arthropoda: Insects > Digestive system > Gut ... | reverse complement strand
TTTTCTTCCCATCCAGTGCTCTACGCAATACACCATCCATAACCAGCAGGAACAATAATGGTGACAGAAGGCAACCTTGTCGAACACCTGATGACGTCTTAATTGAGTCAGATACCTGATTCTCAAGTAGTAACCTACAGTAAAAGTCCTCGTAGCCTCCTTTAATTATATTTATAAATTTTGCTGGGAAGTCCTCTAACCTTCAGCTCGTCCCAAATTCATGCCCTGTTTAAGGGGTCAAAAGCTTTCCGATAATCCACAAACAGCATGAAATTCAATTGATTGTTCTATAATCATCCTCAAGGTGTTAATCTGGTCGATACATGACCTATTTTGACGGAATTCAGCCTGTTTCTTCCGAAGGCCCATCTCCAGTGAGTTCTTGATCCGTTCCAATATGACTTTATTAAAAATTTTACTATTCAATTGCTTGTAGGGTAACACCTCGACAATTTCTGCATTGACTAATATCTCCTTTCTTTGGGACTTTTACTATAATTCCTTCCTTCTGTTCCTTAGGGAACGTCTCGGTCTGCCAAATATCTTGAAATAATGGGAGTAGAATATCTGCCGATATATATGGGTCCAACTTTAAAATTTCAGCTGGAATATTATCTGCTCCTGCAGCTTTCCCATTCTTCATTGCTTTTATAGCATTAAAAATTTCTCTCTTCGAAGGAGGTCTAACACTTATTGGAATCTCTGTTGGTATATTTACCAGTTCCTCTCTTTCCCTACGAGCGGAGGAAGAGTTAAGTATCTCTTCCATATACTCTTACCATCTATTTTGTGTGGCATATTTAAGATAAAACAAGTCCGGTACCATCCAGCTGTGGGAGAAATACGGCTACAACTCTCCTTGATATCTCGGATCCGCCACGAGGGACAAATAAATGTCAAGTGTTTCGGTAGCTCTTGAGCACCAGAAACGAAACAAATGAATTCCATGCAGCACTCAAAAAGACATTTCCCTACTGAATACATACGCAAATGTAATTGGTATCAGCCCGATGTTGTTTTTTTTTTATTTTCTGTGAAAAAAGAATTACAGAAGTCCAACTACTGTATATTCGCCAGTGTTCGCATAATCGCTGTGTTTGTAACTGTCGCCTTACAAATTTCCGAAGTATAGTATAGAGTCTAACCCAGTTATGAAGACATTGGTTTGTACATCTCGTCTAAAGCGTCAGCTATTCTGTTGTGCGAATTAATTCCTCACTTTTAACCATAATGTTATAATCCTCGGTGATAATAACACTCATGTATAACGACACAGATAGTCCCCTTCATGACGTCATAACCGAGTTCGATTGTATAAATGATATATGTGTGTGTAAGACATATCTCCATGCGAAAATTTACACGACTGGCTGCAGTACTTGATTAGCTGTCGCGGATAGAATACTTTTTTATATGCAGCCACGTTTTTACTTCGGATTTTACTAAAGTTTTGTCTTCATGTGAGCTGCATATAATTCCCACATATAATGCAGGGTTCTAGGGTCCCTTCAGCACAACAAATTGAAGCGTCTGCCATCTTCTTATTACTGCACGTAGGAGACTGAAAGCATGTCGCTCGAGTAGTTTCCACTGGCCCAACGTTCATAAAAACCTTCGGGCAAATTGATCCACTCTTTCAAACACCGAAGGACAAGACCTACACACAGCGCAGTCATTTCACAAGCATTTTCTTCGTTCCTTAAAATATTCAATTTTCTCAAATAAATTAAATATATCTACCAGTAACACAAAATAGAGTACAACTAAAGCCACTCTAACTTCCTAATGAAGTGGTTGCATTTGCTACAAGCATGTATTTGCGTGTCTGTAATTTGAATGTTTAATCTAAACACTGATGAAAACCTTTGGCGTACCGCAATTCTACCTTTGCTAATGGAGCACGTTAAAATAAATTACGAAAGTCACTGTATTACGGGATGCTGCCACACACACAAAAGTTCCGGCCTTGCAGCACTGATCCAACAAGTGGTTGCCTGAGTAAGTCTTCATGTTACGGCCTACGCGTCATATCAGCAAGAATAGGATTTCGTTAAAACGGCCACTGGAGGGAAACAGAGGTTGACGCCACGCTATTATTCCGTTAACGCTTTGGGACCATAATTTTATTAGCTGCGAGCAACGTATCAGACAATACAAACCACACCAACATACGTAAAGCAAAACAAAAGCAAGTTCGCATTGCCCGAAATTTGAGAATTCCACAGCACTGTTGTTAGGTTGTTACGCTGAATAGAAATGTTACTGAATCGGGACGTTTCGAGGGAACGTTATTCCTCAACCCTTAAAGAAGAAATCCGCGCGTTCCTTCGAAACGTCGGGAATAATAAACCCGCTACTCAGTGCAAAAACCCAAAATACCACCTGAAAACTCAACAGCAAGCTAATCTACAACTCCTGGAGATGACATTTGTAGCAAACGGAATTACGGTCCTTGAGTTTTCCTTCATGCATTTAGCATTCCTCAGAATGTGCATTATCATCGTTTTTCGCAATCTGTTCTACTGAAGAAACGCATTCAACATGAGGAGTGTACAGCATGGTCGAAGGTTAATAATGGCTACATTACTTTCAATACTGCTAAAGGACCAAGAGTTGAAATAAACAGGGTGTTGTGGCAGCATGTGGCTGCCACAACACCTTGTTTATACAAGGAAATTAATCAGTGACTAATTTTAATAGTGACTTTAGCGAGGAAAGTGTAGCTCCCTGAGGATGATTCTTGGATCGAAACATGTCGGAGCAATTTTAATGTTTTAATGTGGAATTTTTATGTATGTGCATCAGTTGGTATACTAATTAAATCATTCGACGATATGCACGGTGCAACAATAAGGATTTTCTTGTAATATTTACAGCTTTTTATGTTTTCGCAGAATAAATCCTATAACTATGCAAATATATTTTCTCCAAGTTAGTGTCTTTATATTTAAGGAGACAAAATTGGACGAAGACACGCGAGCGTTAAGTTGTCCTGAAATTGCAAAACATTTTGAATACCGAAAGCGTCATGCATACAACGAAATTTCCATTGTCATATTCTCATAAAAATATAATTTTAATATAAGACAATACAACATTTTAATAATAATTTAATGTAAAGTCGAACAGTAACGAATATATCTTTATACGTATAAGGTACACACCTTTATTTCAAATTCAGAATTCAAAATGAGTTCTTGTAGTAAACAGTTTGCTCAATTACTACTATAAAGCACAGATCCTTTCAAGCCCACAGAGATGCCCTGTGACAGAAATTATAAATGGCAAGGCCTTTCACGGCTTCTCTGAAAATAAGAATAATAAATATATATCGCATCAACAACTCATTTCTCTACCTTGAAATATTACTTCACGGGATTTGTAAGTCTTAATTTATTATGACGGCATGTGACAAACGGAAAGTTATGCGGGTTTAAAAGTATCTTCCGCAGACGTTTTGGTGTAGTGTCTCAAGGCCCTGTTCAACATGTGAACAGTGCATAAAGCGACGAGGCCAGTCAGGTCCATATGAATGATAATACTTGCATCAAGAGAAAGAAAAAATTAGTTATTATGGAAAGAAATTTACATGACCGTTAACCACTTACCTAGCGGTGCGCACAACAAAAGTATAGAATTTCATACAACTGTCTGAGTTCTAGACATAAATTCTGGAGATGGACAAGATCAGGACACGTACAACATGTACAGTGCAAACCTATGGCAGCTACGTACGTAGTGTTAAACTGGTCATAAAATGGTAGTATTTAAAAAGGTGAAAGAATCGTGGCAATATGGCGTTCAGTTTGGGGTAAAATGCCATTTAACATTATCTTTTTGCTTTCCAATCACGGCTGACGGCCACTCTTGTGGTAGGTGGAATGGGCGTCGAGAACAAGCAGAATGGATTCCGCGAAGTCCCCGTCCTACTTCATGTGACTGTGTAGTTGAGCGGAATTTGAAGTGTGCAGATGGAAAACGAAATTCGAGATACTCGTACTTTTGCCACTCTACCTCTCGACTTCTTAAGGTAAAGAGTTCAGACTGTATCGTCCAGGTTACAGATGTGTATGCAAAATTCTGGAACCTGCATTCGTATCTCATATTATGAATCGGTTTAATCGTATAGGTTTTAAAACGGGTTACGAATTATAGCAATATATCACTCCACTGAGAAAATACAGCCATTTAAGCTCACAATCATTCCGTGTGTACATAATGCGTATATAGTTTACCGAACTCCGCCTTGTTAACAAATTTGTTCTATAATACCAAGACAACATTGCACAACTGTCTCATGACGGGTGAATTTTCTTCCGATGATTAATTAGGAACGCCGTGTTACCGTATATGGTGTCGCGCAGACTGACAGTGTGTTTTATCGACCTTTGGTACGACGGTGTTGCCTCCATCTTCAGAGCGGATGATGTAAGTCGCACAAGAAAAAGCAGGGTAAAGTACAGGTAAGGGAGAAAATGACACGATTCCGCAAGCGAGACGATGACAAAGGGTGCGAACAGAGAAGCCAGAGAACAGGCTGGGAAGAAACGCGTCGAAGAGAAAAAGAAGTAAGAACATATTTGGCAGTGTAAAGGGGGAGAAGGTATGGTGTAAAGCCCTGAAGTTTCAGCCGCCCTATTCTGCTATCATGACGAATTAGCAGCAAGTTCCTTTGAAACGTGCGTTTCTACAAGCCTACTAGACGTCATTGTAGAATTCTGTATTCCTCAGAGTAACTTCCGTGGGATACCGGTGGCAGTGCGGTCTAAGGCGTGTGTTTGCGGCCACTAGCTTACAGGGATTGCGGGTTCGAATCCCGCCAGGGGGCATGGATGTCTGTCTCTTGTGAGTGTTGTGTGTCGTCAGGTAGAGTTCTCTGCGTCGAGTTGATCACTCGTCCAGAGGAGTCCTACCAAGTGTGATGTATCCGAGTGTGATCGCGAAGCCTCGATAATAGGCCTTGCCCCACTAGAGGGAGCTGTTGCGCCTTAAAAAATCGCCATGGGCGTCTCAAATCACAGAGGTATGCGTATGATAATGCATTATTAATCAGAAAGGTATTTGTAAGGAGGCGTTTTTACGTTGTTCAGTGGAATACACACACACACACACATACATACATACATATATATATATATATATATATATATAGCTGTTATCCGGCAGGTATTAGGCACAGCCCTGACACATCCGATAGGCTTAAGCTTAGCACCGTTTACCACCGCCTATTAACTTCTATTAATATATCATTTTATAAAACATTATACTTCCTTTCGGTAGAATATTACCTTGTTCAAGTTATAGAAACAGCTCACTTTTACATTCCCTTAAATATTTTTATCACCCTCTTCAGTTACATAAAATCGAATGGGAGAAAATTTCTCACTGTTGAACTAGAAAGAATGTGAAAATTGTCCAGGACTAATTTACGCCTGTATTTAAAATTTTGGAGGCAACTTTTAATGCGGACCGTCGAACAATATAACTTCAAAATCTGGATGGATTTTAAAATAAACACGACCTCCCCCCCCCCCCCCCCCCCCCCCACACAAAAATGAAAAAAAAAAAAATAAGGGGGGGGGTGTTTTGTTATTTAATTATTTTAATCACAAAAAAAAAAAAACAAACTATGGAAGATTTTAAAAATAAACCGTCCCCCCCCCCCCCCCCCGTACCGTAAAAGGAAAGTTCGAAATATAAATCAGGGATGTAGTGTTTTACATGTTAACGCTATTTCACGACACCACAATACAAGTACCAGACATACACAAGAGAAGAACCTGGAATGAAGCTACAGAAGCGACAAGCACGAAGAGCTGCATTGGAACAATTCATCGTGTTGCTTTCAAAACGAATTTATGGATAACCTTTTCAGTGAACGTGTTTCTACCGCAGTTTAAAACTGGTTTGATGATTGTGCATGTTCTATAAGTGCCTTTTCCGATTAACAGTGAAGTTCGATGGTGCGGCACAAATCTCGCCGTCACTAGCAGAAATAAATTCACAGACCTTTTTGACCTTTCGAAAACAAAAGTCAAAATCAACCTATTGCAGTTTCTTCTGCAAGACTGTCCAATTCACCCAACACTTTAGCCACACTGAAAAACCATTTTAAAAAAAGCATTCTTATTAGGTTCAATTCTATTCCTACTGGAGGAGATGGGTAGTATCATGTAGCAAGCATGAAATGTATCAGAAATGCAGACATCAGTGACTAATCCTGGCCGGGAGATTAGGACTTCGTGAACAGCACAATACCGCATTGCATACCCTTTCGCTAGAACTGATCTCTGGATCAGGATTCGCCACTGGTATACACAATCTAGTAAGGAAGCCTGAAGAGAAGGAACAAGTTACCCAGATGTAAACTACGGGATAATATTAAAATAAATTTTAAGACATGGGGTTAAAGGGTGTGGAATGAATTTATCTGCCTACACATAGGGACCACAATAGGCCTACCGTTGAAGTAAGAGTTACCTCTCACCTTCACCAAGAGGTGGAGGAATTAATGACCGACTCTTATTACCTCAGTTCGAGCTCCACTGCATCGCGTCAGTTAATTAGTATCAAACACGAAACTATGTGTGGAAAATTTCGTTAACAAATTGCCTGTAGTACACCCTGAACCATGAAATTTCTAAGCACCGAAGGCCAGCTAAGGCGTGTTGGTCTTATAATTTCAAAGTCAAAGAAAAAGTACAATAAAATATTTTTCAAAACTGTCAATAAATTCACTCTTAAAGAAAGGCTGCACCACCGATATCTTCTGAAAAGGAAATGAGTGTCTAATAATAACTTATTACGAGCACATATTCGTGTAAAGACTATCAGAGTGCTTGATGTTATTCATGAATCGGCTAATCATTTCGTGAAGAAATCCCTCACCTCTATTAAAAAACAAAGAGAAGAGAACCTGTAGGCCTACAGAGACTTAACCTTCATATTCTTAGAGAATACTCGACACCAGGCATACATACCAAAGGGCCTGTACTTGAACATCCTGGGAAAATGTATGCAGTTGTCTCTATTGGAAGAAAATACTTTACATCTAATAATTCAATTAACTTCAAAAATACATCAACTTACATACTGCTCTGTAACTAAGAACAAAACAAATAGCTACACACAATACAATGAGGGAAAATTAATTTTTACAGTAGGCCTAATAATTAAAAAGTTTAATTACAATAAATGTGCACAATGCAAGATTTAAGATACTCGCCGCGATGGATTTGAACAGTTGGAATGTCCGGGATATGGTGACTTGTAGTCTGGTAGAAATATACTAGCCTTTCGGATGAAAGAGCTATCGGCATCTTAAGGGAAACCTTAAAATGAGGCAGTAATAGTTCTAGAACTTTGGTAAATTTCTTCCTGGCTATATGGGGTCAGTTTCGATTTGTCTACAAATAGCTTTCCCTTTATTTTAATCACTAATTACTCTTCTTTTCCGTACGAGAGGCTTCGCTGTGGGCATGGAACCGTGACAAAATGCTGAACATTCTACGTGTCGAGGCTTTCGCTCAAATGTCACCGCAGGCACCAAACAGACCACCTTAAACTGCACTAACCTACGACGGAAAATCCTGCTCTTCGTAGGTCAACTACTGCTGGCTCATGCAACTCACTACTGAGAGTTAGTAAAGTAGTGTAAACGGAAAGGCCGACGCCTTCAGAAAGGCAGTGACAGAAGACAGTAGCCAACACGAATGTCCTTCCCACAGGAAAGGTTACAGCAAGTCGCATATGTTGTAAAGGCTTTCCTCAAGAAGGCTAATAAATCACAACACACCCGTTCAGAGATGTCAGTACTTATGTCTACTTAATTACTGAGAGTTAATTCAACAAGCACCATGATTATTCTGACTAATGTCTAAAATATATCAAATTTCTTATCAGTTGATATAAACCGTTGGCATCTTGCTGTCAGTACATGTTCCACGAGGCTTAACGTTATTATCTCTACATTATATCCACAGAATTTATTTGTGTTTGTAATATGATGCTCACCGTAACCAACGATTATGTTACTGCGCCAGCTTCACCGACCGGTTTCTGTAATGGTAACACACTTTGATTTCTGTGAAGCTACAAAAAAATATTTATATATAATCTAGAACCATTTAGTCTTCAAAATTCCATTCCACAGCCCAGGCGGTTAGTGGTCGGACTCTCACCGCGGAGGACTGGGCTCGATTACAGACCAGTCCATGAGACAATTTTGGTGGACGAAGGGGCACTGGGACAGGATTTTCTTAGATAACATCTGTTGTCCCCCGCAAATAACATTCCAACAAGCCCCTCAACCATCTTCATCTTCACTCTACTCTTACCAAAACGACAAACGGGCGAAGCCTGGGAAACCTTCACAAAAGTAGGGCAATGATCCATCGATTTTTCTGTAGCCAGCATACGTTCACTCTCTTGTTTATTTTATTAGCTCTCATTACATTAAGTGAAGGATGATATGGATGACGCAAAGTAGTAAGAAGAACTGTTTTCATTATTATTATTATTATTATCATCATCATCATCATCAACAACAACAACAACAACCTCGAATTTCTCACTTCTCAGCTTTTGCTGGGAAATACTCACCTATCCTGGGATGTAGTAATCAACAGGATTAGACTCGGTGGTTTTACTTGTAGTTTAAAAAGTTTCTTACAATTGAGCATGTGCCAAGAATTACAGATTTTTGCAGTTTTATGTATATATTCGGGTGCAAGTTAAGTCTCGATAGACTTTGTGATAGTGACTTTGGAATTACTCCCGTAGGTGATATTATTATCGGGATCACTTGTGCTGCTTTATTATTATTATTATTACTGAATTTCGATAATTGCATAAACAACATTTCCATGGTCAAAAACGAAAAAATAACTGGATGGCGTCCGAGGAGTTTTTTGACGCTCAATAAATGATAAATATTGTGCACTGTATTTTGTACGCTTGTTTGTTGTGGAGATACCGGAAAGGTTTAACAAAAAATAACCTTTAACTGCTAAATCGTAAATCTCATGAACTTATGAGAAAATTACATTTAACAACGTGTATGCATCAACCTCTGTTTGTAGAATACACATTACGCTTTACATAAGAAAAACAACTAGCAACTAAATTAAAATACATTCTTCACAATACGATAAAAGAATTCCCATTCTTCACGTAATCCTGTGAGCTTTCTGCAAAACTGCCGTCAAGAATTTTAAACTGCGAGACTTGCAGGTCAGTTCTATGCTCGTATATATTTAAATAGCAACTTGTTTTTAATAAGTTCTGCTAACTGAATAACGTTCCTATTTCGTGGAACAATAATAAAGGCCCCTGGAAATTTATAATTTTGTGACTGTCAGGATATCTGTGACGGAGGACAAGGTTATATAGATTTAAGTAATTCTGCTGTCGTTGTATGATCATTTATTGATATTTACGTAAACTAGTTGCAGCATTACGTGATATTTCTCTTCTCTTTCTTCTACTACGGAATGAGATGATTCATGAACTGTCAATTGTAAGGTCTCAATAGTATATGATACGGTCAGAAGTACAAAGAGCATAACCTAGGCCCGGTCATGCGGTGTCATGTTATTAAGGTTTACATACTGTTAGAGTTATAGACCTTGGGAATATTTACAATTTTAGGGTTGATCAGAAGGCAACCAGAACATCAATGTCGGTACTAGGCATGGAAAAAGTGACAGTATATTCTCGATTGAACGCTGAAGATGATAAACTTACGTGGCTAGACACTGGAGCGAAACGGGACTCTTCTCTTCCAGTGCATTACTGACACATGGTTACGTCAATGGAACAAATAACGTCACTACCTATTTTGGCGTCATCGACGTAAATCGCTTGCTCTGACAATATCATCTGCAGTACTTGCATAATGCTGACCCAAGAACCTCATTTCGTTTGCCGTCAGTGGTTAAGGAAACTGCGTGGTAATGACAAGTCCACTTCAACTTCCTTGCCATGAATTACGTCCGTTTAGTCGGAGCGGAACCACTAATCCTCGCAGCGCCCACGCCAATACACATGAAAACCCACATCAACAGCAACTCGCCATTAACGTCTAAGACGAGGTTGCGGCTTACGACCTCATCGGCACCCACATGTTACTTTTCAGACCATCTGACAGAGGACAAGTCTCTACTTTCTTTCACGTCACCATTCAGTCCTGGCAGAACGAATGCAATTTAGCCGCTTCATCTTGCGGAAACTTCATAACCCTCTTATGAATATCGGATCTTTGTGTAAGTGGGGCAGCTTACGGTCATTCGTGTCACCGTATATTAATAACTCATAACTTTAATTTCTATAAAATTTTATGTAAGTAAGATAGTCTGTAAGAGACCAGGGTCTTCATTCGTGCCCCGGGTAGAATTAACGATCTGTGACAGTGCGACACGTTTCGACAGCTGAGATGAACGTCATACACTGCAACCAAGGGTTCCGATACTACCGACCCATGCAAATGAGCTCAATCATGTACACGGTCCCACACGGTCCTGTCTTCTCTGTCCAAGTCGGTTGGACCTTTATATTTGTTCTGTACAGCCAGTATCAGAATTCCTAACAAATTCTGCAGGTAATATCAATTGTCTGGAAGTTATCTTTATGCACCCAAACCGACGATGTAAAGGAAGAAATCGAATGGTAAATGCTTGTTTAAGAGAGCAGACTCTAAACTAAATTCGCACACAACATTACACGTCATTAAGGTGAACATCGTATAAAAAGCAAAACATTAGATACACTACATACACTAACAACCCATTCTAGTACAAACAACAGTTCTTATTTTGAAGTTCAATAGCGGCGTTCACGGGTAATACGCCAAAAAGCACAAAATATTTCAAAAATGTACAACAAGATCTCTTCACCTGTGATGATGAATATGAGTACGGAACAGTACTAGAATGACACTGACACATGAAAACTGAAGTACTCGGGGAACAAACCAAGACAATGGATATATAGCAGACCCCTCTTCACGTCACACAAAATATTTGAAGTCGATATAACTGCAACGGTCAGATTCGTTACTTTACAAAATCTGGCCCGCGGCTCCGGCGGCGGCGGCGGCGTGATGCACAGACAGACAGACAGACAGACACACTGTCAGTTACAAAATACTTTGGAGCTTAGACTCGACCATACTTCAAGTGATAAAAGCCACAGCCTGCAGAATCACGTAGGTTCAGTCCAAGATATGTACACTTAAGTTTTACAAATGGTTATAACTTGAGGACATGCGACCTAATATTTTAATATATGAAGCCACTTCTCAATGTCACACCTCACACGTTATACCGTGAATCCTCATTTACTATATACTTTATCTACTTCTATCACAAATTTATACTTTGCTGTATCCTATCCGCAATCGAAAAGGCGGAATTTACAGGCTAAACAACCCTCCGAGGGCACATGGCCACGGGGCATTTCTCCAATAATTGCTCAGTGTTGCTGTTCGTTGTTTATGGGAACTGCACTTTTCGCTGTTACTCCACATCAGTAAACTAATATTTCTGTTCTAAACGTCAGTTATCAGTGATGAGATTGGTATTTGGAAGGTCATGGTTTCTTATCTAGATCTATATATCGAATAACCTAATAAGTTTCCCGCGTATTAGTAAGTAATTTCAACGAAAGACTTCCAAAAATATGCCAAGGCAGCACCGACATCTTACCCAGTGCGTAAAACTCATCATACTAACATTCGACGTAAAATGACCAAGACCGTCAAAGAACCTCTTTAAAAAACCGATAATCAATAATCAGACTCGTAATCGTCTTCACAGTTATAATAACAGTGCATAAACCCGCTGAAGATTCAAGACTTCTGGGATGTCAAGTCGTTTCGACAGGTAAATTTACCAGTTGGTGTAGCACGTTTTCCGAAAACTTTAACAAGGGAGTAGCATTCCGAAAATATCTCAGATAAATTAACAGAAACGTTATAATAACAAAAATAATAAATGGATTCTTATGTTACGAGATTATTGGTCGTAGAAATCGGTCACGATAAATAAATGAATAAGTAAAATTCTTGCAATCAATGACCGTAAGATGTGACTCTGCACACATTGCTACACCGAGTCAGCATTACAAATGTAACAAAAAGAATTGCATACAATGAGAAACTGTAGTGCAGGTTAACCTAGATCGAAATACAGAAGATGTGTATCGGTGACTGCTTAAAGCTTACATAACTGAAGCTCGCATTTCCCGTCTCTTTCTTTCTACTCCACCTTGCATCTCCCCCTCTCTTTGCGCTCCCGCCTAACATCCTATTCTGAGTGAATCTGACACTCTCACTACCTTGAGAAGACGAATCCCAAATCTCCCCTCTTCCTTGGAGAAAAAAAATAATCTCAATTTTTCCCCTTCCACTCGATTCAGAATTCAATTCTCACACAAGGACCCCCCTCCCCCTCCCTACAACTTCCATCCCCCTTCCATTTCAACATCCTCCAAAACCACATGCTTCTGCATGGACACATTCACGTCTTCTCCTTCCACTCTTGTCTTGAAAATGCAACTCCTTGTGCGCAAGCTTCCTTTTGTACATCTATCACACCTTTGCCTCTTTTCCCTACTCCAACCCTTATCACTCTCTCCTTCCTTTCAAATAATTTTCTTCTGTTGTCTTATTGGAACTCTGTGAATTTTCCACCACCACTATTGCTTTGCTACCACAATTCAGTCTTCCGGATTTTACATGTAAAAGCAACCTAATGCGCTATATAAGAAGCAATGCACACAAATATCCATGCAGTTGTGTACTTTTAGTGTTGGACAACGACAGCCACTGAGAGGCCTGAGGATACCATACACATCACAATCAACAGTATGGCGTTCTTCAAGGTGCGTCTGTTTCCAGATTATACTGTCAGCTTAAGAATTAACACTGCTAATATCGGGAGTTCTTCCGATCGTTCATAACTCACGCCAGTCTGATTTAAGATGTCCTGTAATTATATTACAAAAACGCTCTATAAGTGCTTTAAACTGATGTGACAACACCTGTTGTGAGGAACAAGGTGGGAAGAGTGTGCTAAATCGTTAGACAAATAACGCTCTGTAGGCAGTGAAAAATTCTGTTACTGAAAGAGACATTTGCTGCAGCTGGTGAAATTCTTGTGTTTCACTTCCTGTACATACTTGCTCCATTCCAGCATATAAATTTCCATAATAGGTGTCAATTTAAGTCCCATTGTACTCCAAAAAGGCGGTGGCAATATCACTGGTTATCAACAATCCACACAGAGGCTGCATAATTTTTGTAGGGTATAGAGTTTAATTTAGTGTAATAAATGTCTTGTCCTAAGTTGAAAACGTGAGTCAAAAGGACGATTAAACAACTTCAAAATATTATGTCGATGATGATGATTATGATAATAATAATAACAATAATAATAAATAAGAATTTCAAGCAGTCCCAGTATGCATTTAACTACGTTCTTTCAAGCCGTAACAGCATGCTTCATTTTTTATGGATACAGACTAATATATACGCTTACAGAATGATTGAATTTCGCTTTTAATTTAGTATAGATATGTATAGCTGTACTCCTTTGTTAATTCTTATAAGATAATCGAAATAATAAGTATCGCATTGGTAGATGTGGCACTATGCTTGTGGAAGCGGATGGGAAGAAAGAAATACATGGCATTCTAGCTGTAAACGCTTACTTAGAATAATCAAGAACAGCTGTCACCATGATACAGAAAACGATCTCAGAGAAGTAGAGTAAACAGACTGAACTGGTTAAATATAGGCTTCAAGGCAAGATGCTTTTGGATAAGGTAACGAAATTTCAGGCTTAATAGCAGCGAGGAATATTTTACCTTCCTGCAGTGAGCAGTAACATGCTGCGCACACTGAAATTTTAGTTTTTGTGCAGCGATTATACTCAAAAGAGCAGGTAGACAGGAGCGTAAACTGGAATAAAAGGACCGTAGTTCGTAACAGAAGAATAAGTAGCAATGTTCTTGTTGTATACAACATTTTGCTCCTTGTATTTTGAAATTCTCAAGTACGAAAATTTATCTGTTAGTCCGCGTACCCATGTTTAAAACATGTTTTAACACTTTAAACGCCGAGTTAAATCCCACCTGCCCTTTGCTAGCATTATTCGGAGCTCACCATATTCTCCACGTTAGCAGGTAAAGGGTTAAAGTTCTCCCTAGAACAGGTCACGAAGGTCCAGAGGGGGAAAAAAGTATAGCTCTACTCTTTCTTTAACCTCAGCGCTAGATGGGGTGGGTGGTCAACGCCACGTCCCGGCCGCTTTACCCCGGGAAAGACCCGGTACCCATTGTACAGGAGGCTGGGTGAGTCCCAGGGCCAGTTTGGACGGGTGCGGAAAATGTCGCCCCCACCTGGATAAAGCATCCGTTTTAAGTTACACCAAATCTAAACAGATTACTGGCAACGTTTTTACAAGCATGGTGGCTTAACATTTTTTTCCCGTTGAAACTAAATCAGATATTTGTTTTCACTGAGTCTAAAACCTGTACACGACGTGGTAAACGACCAAACCATGTTTCTGAAGTTTTAATTAAAATTTTCCTTGGCAGAAATGTGGCTGACAAACCCAGACGATGAACTCAGCAACATTCTTGGGTAATAAAGGGGTTCACTGACTTGCATTTTGAGACCCCGAGAAACATACGAAACGGGACAGGACGTTCTGTTAAAGGCCAGAAAAATTACAAATCGTCAAAGACTCGTTAGTTCTTTTCCTGGAAATCGTGTCCATATAAGTAATTCAAATTACATAACTGAAGCCAGACTTTATGAAGCAAAACGACATTTCAATTAGATTGATCCCTTGACATTTCACGATTTCCAGAAACAATTCACAGTACTAGCCGACGGCATAACAACGTCTGAGTGAACCCTCCTGAAAGAAACTTCATGCTTAATCTCCAGCAGAGTTTTCCGGAAATCCGACTGAACAAGACACGTATCAATAGTTATTTACGATTCTAAGGGATCCTAATACTATTAGACATTACAAATATCCAGTATAAAATTTTATGTATTATCGACTGTTAGGTCAATCAAACATCCTGTTTATTTGGTACAGGAGCTGTCTCAACGGCGAAAAAGAGGCGGGGCCGTGACCCGATCACTCTGTTCCACCTAAGGCTGAGGTTAACAATGACTGGAGTTAATTCTCTTCCCACCCCATACACCTTGGCGGCGTGGACAGAGACAACTCTATCTTTCTTATTTCGTATCTGGCCTTTTCCAAAAATATTACATTAAATACAACAAGTAGCCTCCAGTAAATAACTTCCCCTGGCGCAGACATTTGATTACAGAACTAATTACTATTGCATTTTGTTGTGACATATATTATTTTAAGCCATCAATTTTCCCCTACCTGAAACAGAAAAGTCATCCAGCAGGATTTCCCTTTCAAATTTTCCTCGCGGCATATTAGGAATTCCCGCAATCCAGACTGCTGATTACCACCCACTGATTTCCTGATCGACCTCATCCCGTCTTAAAATAGATATAGAATCCCTCAAAAGGGTTATACCTATGCATGTCAATGACACAGATCCTTAGAGATAATTCTAACAACTTGCAGTTTCTTTGTCCAATCAAATAAGCCCAGTTGTAAAATAATTCTTGTTATTAGGTTAGGTCTGACTTTATGGTAAGATTTAACGTTATAAAAAAATAATACGACAACGCACATTCGAAGACGAACAGTGCTGAATGATGCCGCAGACCTACGACTGTTTCCTCCCTAACAATTATCCCCCCAAATTGCCAGAAACACTAGAACAACACACATTTCTATTGGTGAAAGTTAAGACTACCCCAGACACCGTTTCAGTTCCGTGTGAAGTTCAAAGAGATGCAGTAAATGCGACAGTGAAGGTGGTACTAAGTTAAGAACAATGTACCATCCAGACAACATCATAACGGACACTATCACAACAGGCGAAGGAAACTGCACTCAGTAAACTTATTTTAAATATTCCTTATTTCCTACGTCCTTCAACTAGACAAATTACCACAGAAAAAAAAAGAAAACAGTCTTCATGTACACCTTATTTTAAGAGACTACAACAAGTACATGATTGTATTTTAAAACTTGAAGCCTGAAATTCAAATAAGAACCTTTGAGAGTTCAGCTTGTACCTCATAGGAAACATAACTGCGTCTACATTACAAGGTAAAACGCGTTAATGTTACTGCTGAAACCAATTTGTTTCGACGTTAATATTCGTCATAACGCTCAGCTTTATACATGTACTGATTCAAAAAAGTGCTAATATATTTCGCTCCCACTGCGACGACCACTCTTTCCTTAGCTCCTCCATGGAGCAGAGTCCTTCTTGGAAGCTAACCGGTTCTCAGCTAGTCAAGAAATTCCCAGCATTTCTGGAATCCCAAGTTTCATCACAAGTTAACCAGTGCCCGCCACCTGTACCTATCATGAGCCAAATCAATCCAGTCCATGCCCTCCCCCCATCTCCCTTCTTGAAGAACAATCAGAATATGATATTTGTATCTGTACCAGAGTCTTCCAAGTGGTCTCTTTACCTCGAGTTTCCCCACCCCTTCTCTCCACCATAGCTTCTACATGTTCTGCTCATCTCATTCTTCTCGATTTGATCACCCGAATAATATTTGTTGAGGACTATAGATCATTAAGCTCCTCATTATGTTATTTTCTCCATTACCCTGTTACCTTCTCCCTCTTAGGTCCAAATATTCTCCTCAGCACCCTATTCTCAAACACCCTCAACCGATATGAGCGACCAATTTTCACAACCATACAAAGCAACAGGCAAAATTAAAGTTCTGTGTATCTTTATGTTTATATTTAGGGATAGCAAACTAGAAAACAAAATTCTGCACCGAATGATGGCAAGAATTCTCTGACTTCAATCTGCTCTTAATTTCTTCTTGAAAAGATTTTTGATTCTAAGTTGTTCCCTAATATCTGAACTCTTCAACCCATTCAAAGGAACTATTATCAGTCTTTATATTGTGATTTCGTCCTGCATTCTGATCTGAAGACATGACCCTGTACTTAGTTTTATCAGCATTTACGTCTTGTCCAGTCTCCTTAATAGCAACCGTTAAAGCGTCTGTGTTTTTCTTTATAGTACGCTTCCGCCTAATATATTAACATCTTCAGAATAAACCAAAAGCTGATGTCTACCATTTAATTTTAAGCCACCCTGGTTTACCTGAACACTCATAATGGTATACTCTAAAGCAAAGATGAAAAGAAATGGCAATAAAGGACTATAACTCCTAAGGCTTAAAAATAAATGAACTGATAATATGAAGGTACATAGGAAGAAGATAATACAGGTACATAGACTGAATGTCCCCGACATTACTGTCGGCAGGTTCCACTATTACGAACAATGAGAGGTAAAACACGTCAAGACCAGGTCGTATTCACTCATTCATTCAGTCTGTCAGTCAAGTCATTTTGTTGTCTTACGACAGTTCCGTAGAATCTTCCAAAGCGATTTATCTACAAAGTGCGACCTAATGCTTCCTCTTTCAATTTTCAGTATCCTCTCCTTTCCTTAAGCTCAACTAGTAGCTTCTGATGTGTTCTTCCTCTATTTTTACCGTCACTTCTAACCTTCCCCCTATCTTTCCTTCAACAACATTTTTCAGAAGGCAGTTTACACAGCGGTGGTGGCCATTCAGTTAGCCTTCCTTCTTTTTATTGTTTGTAGGATAATTCTTCTTGACTCTTCGTAACACTTCATTTCTCAAAAGATCGGTCCAACTGATCTTCATCCTTTTCCAACAACACATTTCAAAACTTTCCAGGTACTTCTGATTTATTTTCGAAGTTTCAAAGTTTCGGAACCACACAAAGCTATGCTCCAAATGTAGCAAATGTAGTTCTTGTACGAAGATAAAATTGACTTCGTATATTTCTAAAGTTCTAAGAAGATAGACATTAATATAGCGCAAAACGTTTAATTCAGGTAATAAAATGTCCAGAATTTAGGCAAATCTTTGAGTTTTCTCCGAAACTTTGCAGTAAATTGCTTCCATATCAAATTACATAAGAGAGACAAAATTCAGTTTCATCTTTCGTGTCCATATATAGGCCTGTGCACCAATATATTATATTTCACGGCAAATATAGACATGCGTCTTTCTCCGTACGTTTATTACTGGAATTGCTGTTAGTTAAACATACCTATTTCATGTTCCTGGAATGTGTCTATTAATGTTTATGTCCTGCGTTTTTAGAGGGAATTCTTGTAACATACCATCAGAATCATTATATTTCACTGCTTCAGTACAAAAGTTCATTTTCGTTATCAGTGAATCTGAAGCGATGTACTCCATTCGGACATGAAACTTTTGCAAAACTAAAACGTCAGAAATACTATCCCTTAAACGTAAATTGGGTAAGCAGGTTAGTATCAAAATTATGTTACCCTAACAGTGAAACAGCAGCTAGAAATTCTGCATTTTTACCTAAACTGTATGTTCATGAGTTTCATGTGATTCTCGCCGCGAAAACTGATTTCCCCAAACAGTTTCAAATAGTTGGTCTTTCTAATGGATATACACACTGACCTTGATGTAAGAAGTGTATTTCTAATATATAATTTTGATGAAAGTCAGTCTTCAGGAAACTATAGTAACAAACACCACCTAATAAACGAAATTTCCAAATATCCGAGCTGAAGCTAAATATTTGATATAAATGCATGAACTGCTTTGGGTACCGTGGACCTGCACAAGCATACTCAGCATGGTGACCTACTAACAATTCACGGTCGTCGGACAATTATGTATAGTAAATACATTATTTCACTTATGATAATTTCTGTTTCAGCAAACAAAGCTTTTATTACTAAACAAAAGGTCTTGCATGAGAAACCGTGCTACGACCTATCATGTGGCTAAGTCTACTTCAAAACGGAACTTTAAACTGTGAAAGAGTGATATTATCTAGTTTTAACAATATACGACATTGAACTTCTATAAAGAAGAAGTATTTCTCTGAATTTGGCTTTGCATCAATAGGTGCAATACTTTATCAAAGACTGAATTGATAATTCAATATACATCGTGCTGACTCATAAAAGAAAATAGAAAGAAGATATGTCACGGCCAGCGAAGCGCACATAACATTAGGTACGATATATTTTCTCAAATTAACACTTTATTAGCAAGTTATGAAATAAAAGAATTACTTTAATACTTTCCACGTGACTTCGGTCCATAAAACGTTTTCCACTTCAAAAAAACTTACAAAAATTCCAAGAGCGTGGCAAGCTTTACATGTTTCCAAGCTATTCAACAATGTTCGGCGAACTGAGAACGTAGCAAAACAACAACCCGGGGTTTATGCATTAAAGTTTCAGACTGCTGGAGGTCAGTACAAACAATTTACATGTTACGTAATTTATTAAACTAAAATTGTTGTTATTAAACAAAAATGAAACTTACGTAGACCGGGCAGGCTATCTGGCGTAGATCAGTTACGTTAAGGTTCTGTGCTGAATAGTCTGAAGTTTACTCCGGGCAGACACACCGTGACCAAACTTCATTATTACACCCGCATCCTTCCATCTCTCCAGTCATCTTTCCACATACAAAAGCAGATGAACTCGGCTGAAAACAAAAATGACAGTAATATGAATCATATCAGTAAATTGCTACTGTTGTTTTTCATAGTAGATACAAGAATGTTAACCGCTATGTTAAAAATTTGTTTATGTGTTGCTTAACGAGGCTGCCTGTTGCTAAGTATACGAGTATATGTATAGCGTCGGTGACAGATATATAAATCAATACTGTGCATCATAGGAAAACCTGTCCCACTGCCACATTGCCTCAGTCACACTTGGGCTGGGCTGGGGAAACTTGCTTAATGTACGTCACTTTACAACAGGTTAATATTATCTTCAGCATTACTGTACTTTAAATAAATCAATCAACTGATGCACCAGGATACAAAACGTGAAAAATCGGATATTAAACACCACTTCCAACAAGAAACGTAACCTACTGAATCACCAACATGTTTTAAAATGGTTTCATGTTAAGTTTTATAAGTAATATTTATTAAGACTTGTTCAGCTGTTACAATTACAAAGAGGTGCATGTAAAGGTAGCGAGTATCAGTTCCAAAGCTGCGACGCGTTGGGGAACAAATAGAGTCATTTTTATCAAGACAGCATGGACACAGACATCAGGAACTCAGAAGGAGTGTAATAAGTGATATGTCAACGGTATGCGCATGAGCCAGCTTTGAAAAATACGCTCACAGTACGAACAGACTGCGAGGGTATGGACTATTTTTAAGCGCGCCAAACTGCATAGTACCACGCGGCGTTCCAGATACTAACTGTTCCCATCGTCAGGAAAAGTAACACTAACCTCAAAACAAACTAACCACCACACAACAAACACATCAACTAATATTAATGCAAAACGCTGTGTAGTATTACAGTTGTTGTGACAACGGAAAATGTCTTGATAAGTATAACTGACAGATTACGTGTATAACTTAAGTTATCCTGGTACAGTCATTCAATAAAGCTATCAACTTGCTCCCTTAACAAAGGTAAAATAAATTCAAAATATTAATTAACGATATTTTTTAAAATGTTGTTGGATTATAGAGCCACTCATTAAATCAAGTTATTTCCACATACGGACGGATGTGCTCAAATTCAATTCTTCTGAAGTGCTGAAAATTGAATTGGGTCTTTTCAAATCTGTAAATCTGCACATCGGATTTAGAGAGATTTTAATGTTTTGCTCGAACATTACGTCTATTTCCACAAACATCCACAATATTTATACAATTATTCATCTGTTTCTATAACACTGAGCTACAGTTGTGCTGAAACTCCTGCGAACAGTTAAATCGTAATGCCTTCATTTTAAAACACAACTACGTCAGCAAGATATTTCTTAACCTCCCAAGAGACAGGAGATCTCAACAGAAGTCGCGTGATATATGACCACCTACATCGTATATCTAACAAACTACTGTTATTAACTCTAACTGAATGCACCATAATCCTTCTTTAGAAGCTAAGTTTCGCTCAAGTGTCATAAAATTCCCATTTTGGGAGGAACTTCTATATTCACTGCCGCGTTCATAAAATTCTGCTACAAGACTACCTCTTACGCAAGACAAGGGAAGGACACCGTAAGGTAAACTTCGACATATCCTACCAAAACATTCTAGGCCCCGTCTTCAGATTTCCTGACCAAATCAATTTATGCACTATCCCCCTTAAATTCCGAACTCGGTATAGTGTACGGAACTTTAATTCTTACATGTTTTTGGACCTCGGTGCATCGTACGGTCGTGAATGCATTGAAGGTTACTACGCTTAAAAACCCTTCCGTCGTATGCAGTACTTGGAATTTAAATCCCAATGTCACCGAAGGGTTATTCATCACTCCATAACCACCGATTTGTTCAATCTAGTAATATAGGTGACGGACTGACTGTGTAACCTTCTCCGGCTCACCCTTACTTCTCCTCATCCTCACTTCCAAATAATTTCTTGACTGAAAAGTTTTACGACCTAAATAATTCGTCCCCAGTACGTTTAATATGGTTATGCAACTACTGATATTTAGCCTACTTCCGCGACTCTAATAACTTTAATTTCCATTAATGTTCCCTACCTAATAATTCCCTACGCCCTAGAAGAGCCTCTACAAGACGTAGAGAATACATACCAATATACACAGTATCATATATCGGGATGTTGTATATTTAGGAAACTTAAAGTAGGACAAATTTCTAATGGGGACTGTCAATAATCAGAATGTTTGAATGAAACGGTAAACTCTTAAGTCCTCTGGCATGTTAGCCCATGTCAAAGCATAAAATCCCTCCTTACCGAGATGAGAACCTAAGATAACAATACATTAATGCTGACAGAAACAAGACCGTTACAGAAGATTTTTATTAACAAAATGTATCACGACGTAAATTCTTAGCTGAAACTACGCAGAACGTTTTAACAAATGTGCTGTGCTTGTTCAGAAGCGGCTAGGCTATTGCATACCGTAGTGTAACGTTAAGCATATACACGGAAACGAAACGGGTTGAAACACGTCACTGAAATGCTAATGGGGACCAACAAACGGCAAGGAACAGTTTCGTTTTGCAATGACGAGAAATCCGTGAAGTAGGCGGTGTTGGATACTTTTCTCATGACATTTCTACTACTTGAGATTCCTCTCGCACGAGAACAAAGCGTGTCTTTAAAAATTCAGCGCCTGACACTGTTTCTTAAACAAAGAAATTGAAACAATTCCCACTTCAGGCACCTGTAATTAAAATTATGAGAACTCAAAAATGCCATATTTCAGGGGAGAATATTGCCTCAATCCTCGAGGTACTAGATACTTCTGTTTCAAAACTCAAAAAGACCATAAAATACACAGCTACAAAGCACTCTTTTAGCCCATAAATTCCGTCAAATATTTGTTCAATGAGCTTAACATTTAACAAGATTATAAAATTTACTTATTATAGTAACCATTAAGTTAATTTGGTCCTTGTTACACAATTTACCCTAAAACAGCTGTGGAAATGACGACTGTTTAGGGTAACATGCTACTGTACTGTCGGAACATTGGAGTCAACTCCGAAAATAATGCAACATTAATCAGGCTGATACTTCAGATACTTGACTAGGTTCAACATAAAATGTGCACACAATTTTCCTAATTATTTACATCCATTAATAAACTAATCGTACTTTTCGCTATGGGTGTATCTAAAGGTTTCTCACCTCCAAGCATTTTTTTTTTTCATTTATTCCAATTCCCTTCCACACTGTCAATTTACATAGAGTTTTCGAATGTTGTGAGCTCCTTGATTCAACCAATTATTTCATAGTCTAAAAGTATAACAATAATAATAATAATAATAATAAGATACATTCTACGCAGCTTCTTCTTATGCAACGTTCTCAATTATCGGTTACTTCACTTTTTTTTACCTCAGCACGTCACTCTGCCACCCCCAGCTTATTGTGTCATAAGAGTGGGGATGACACGTTTCCCACTGAAATCATAATCTATTAATCTTTAACCTTTGTGTTTTCTGTTTGGAAAGAACAGCAGAAGTAAGCAACAAACCGCTTCCTGTCTCAAGCGAAACTGAGCAATTGTATACAATTTTACAACTTGCTCCGTTCAGAGAAGGAAGAGCCACCACAAACTGTTACATAACAAAATGCTAGGAGAAGCGTAGAATGCAAATATTCCATACACCGGCGGTTAGTCTCTTAGCAGCGACAGGAAACTCGCTGGACTTACTTGTTATCACTTCTTGCCTCAGTTATTATTCTCACGTTGAGGCAATTTCACGCACGCGCGCTCACGTACAGTATAGCAAATTCATACGTCAAAGAATACGCAGTGAATCAAAGAAGCGGATTTCGTCTTTCGTGGTTAATGTGTGCCGGTTAATGATTAATAAATGCAGCACCATACAACGGGAAAACATGTACATTAGAAGAAGAATTTAAATGCATGGCGTAAGCTGCATTAGATGTTGTCTGTAAATTCAACTGCATTTAGTTTACTTCTGTATTCTCCTTATAGGGCTGTGAACTAATAAACACATAAAGAGACCACGTTACCTTGACTTTATTAGCTGTCTGTATAGGCGCGACACAGCAGGTCGTCACGTTTGTGATTCATCGTTAAATAACGTGCTTTGGACTGAAACCACAGTGTCTTTAAGACGTCATTACTCAGCTCCGTACGTCTTTCAAAGCAAAACCCGTAGCAGAAATTGTTCTCTGGCATAACGTAACCGTTCGCCACAAAAATGACTCTACAGCCGCAATGGGGAGGGAAGGAAAGCCCCTTTCACATCTTCAACATAACATCATCTTTTTAGACATTTAGGACTATTATTGCCCCAAACTATACATACGTACATATATTCCTAAGTAGGACACACACACACACACACACACCGTATATATCCCAATCCCCCCTATCACTTTGAACACCACATTTCTTTTACAAAAGAAATAATAAAACAAGTTAGGCTTTATAAAGCATCCAACGAACAATACCACCTCACAATACGAAGTAAGGAGTCGAATATGGAATAACGATAAGAAGGCTGACTAATATGAATCCTATAATACGGGGATAACATTTTTTTCTCATTTTACAGACACTATAAATAGCCTACATACATCTAGTTAATAAGAAATTTTAATTTCCCACAGCCGTGTTGGTAAATTTTCAACTCTTCTAGGACATAAAACGCTGTACATTCGTAGGTATTTACCGACGTTTCGGAGCAACCACCTGCCATCATCTCTAGTGTCAAAGAAGTCGATATTTCTAGGCTTCCTAAATCTGCAGATAAGGCAGGCTCTTCCGAAACGTCAGCAACTAAGTACCAATCTACACCATGTCATGTCCTAGAAGCTCTGAATTTTCAGTTACCGAATCCGTCGTTTTTTTCACTCTGATTTTTTACAGGGTTTTGTGTGTGATATTTGTGACCTTTCTAAAGGAGGGTCTGTACATTGTCGCAATGATACTTTCGAAAATCGCATATATGAGAAATATGAAAGAAATGCAAGAGATCAAAAGAGGCCTAAAAACGTAATTATTTATACAGAGAATTACTGTAGTGTGACGTAAGAATCCAATAACACATTATTTGTACAGCTACGTTACGTTCCTGCTTTGGTATCGATTCTTCTTCTTGATTACACGAAGCATAGGTAAGAAACATAAAATCGTGCATTAATAATACTTAACGTGTATTAATTTATTTATTGTCTGTATTAATATACAATATTTTGTAGGTACTTGCAGATTTACATACACCTACTACATCTAGAAATCATGTAAGAAATAGTGTTTGTAAATAATAAATTATGAAATATATAGACGGAGTGAAATTTGAGATTATATATTTTGATGTCGATAAATTTAACACAGCACAATCAACCTAGAAAAATAAGTAAGTTGTTCTAATAAATGTAATAACACGCTTCATTAATATTAATAGCATTATATATGTACAACTCTGAGCAACAACAAAAAGCGTAACCACCTGAGAAGAGCCCAGGAAACAAAGATTAGAATGGCGTCTCTTTGTTATATTACTCTCACTTGTATATTTCCTGTTTTGTTCATATGTCTCTTGGAAACCGTAACTTACTACAGTCACAAGTTTTACTCGTCTTTTGAATAGGCAACAAAGTATTAAAAATGTTTTCATACAAACCCCATTTTGTACATCACACAACACACCTAATTCCTCGTACATCACCTACAAAGAAATCACCAGTCACACTACCGGTTACTTCTACTCACGTCTTTGTAGCGTCTTTACTCGTGGTACTCTGCAGGTTCGGATAAAAACAGTAGAACTTTGACCATGGAAACCAAATTTTGAGGCTAGAGGCTAAGAAATATTTTCAAAATGTTACTAAGCTCCCGCTAGAATCGTGTATTATTTAGCAACACTGTAATGAGAAATTGTGTAGTGGAGATCTTCAGATACCATTATAAACTTGAAAATTATTGCACACCGGGGACATTTTAACATCATCTCTCTCCTCATTGTTTTCCATCTGCCGTGTTGCTTAATTGCCAGTTGTGCAGAGAGGTACAATAGAAGGCGTTTACGTGTAAGATAATGGTAAAGCTCTCTCTGTGCACGCCATAGTGGCGTATGGGGAATTTCAGTTATGGCTCCAAACATTCTTAAACCCCTCATTACAGGTAGGTCAGTATTTGGCTTCATGACCTATCGGTTTTATCATTTGGGAGAAAACCCTAGTGCCCATGGCATGGGTGGACCCGGAGGCAGTCAAGATAACCTGGAGACAGAAACCTCCCTTGTTCATGGCACGAATCGAACAAGAATTATTCTGAAATCCTACCTGTAGCCTAGACCCAATAACGACTACGATAAGTTATCCATGAACGATCTGTGTTGTGTAGTTGCTTGCACGCTCGCTCACTACACACCGCTACACCAAGCACTGCCGAGAGGCTTGGTGTTCTGATTCGCATTCATGAGAGCATCAGGTTCGAATCCAGCTATCAAGGATTAGCGTAACTTGGGTTATAGCTACTATACAACCTCAGTACAACATAGTCTTCATAGAACAAAGTTCAAAACATCATGTTTCGGAAAATCAATGTGGCTGAATTCCCGTTCTGGAGATGGCAGGTTCGAATGTCAGTTGGATACACCGACCGACAAAGCCAAGGACTTCTGTGGCTGACCTCGGTGGCTCCAGGCAAAGTCGAAACCGTACATACAGTAAGTCCGTGAGAACTTAATTTACAATGCGCTGTCATCCAATTATTAGTCTCTATAGAGGAGTCGTGAAAGACAAAGTGGCGTAGGTCATTTCGCACTGTTGTTTGTACCGTTCACATCCATCAGGTTATTGTCTACAAGCTGGTCCAGGACTATGCACATACATATACAGCCAAGCTATATTCCGACATGTTTCGTTGGCGGATGCCCACCATCATCTAAGAAGACAAAACCACAGACAAAAACACACCGCTGTTTGGAGGTTTTCTTCTCGTCATGCACACACAGGTTTATTTCGCGTAACCCGTCAACACAGAGCTGTTTGTGTCACACTTCCCACGTGTGTATGGTCTGTGGTGTATTTTCCCTGATGACAGAGGTGGCCGTCACCGACACACGTCGGAAAATTTCTTGCCTGTATCGGTGTCTGTATATCATTCGATCATTTGGTGGACGACAATTTGGTGTAGGTCATGTATTCTTCATTTGGAAAACTTCCACGCCTTTGCTTAGCAATGCCAGAGAATTATCACTGACCTACCTGTATATTCGCTATGATCTGGGGAATGATTTAACAACTATCATTTGCACCATTCGGCCTGTCTACAGATACTTGTTACATTCTTCTTGAATCAGTGACTTACACTCCTTCGCGTTTCGACGGCTCATAGAAGTATGAATCTTAGTATCAGTCACTAATAACTTCGTTAAACAAACTACAAACACACATGTTTTAACACCCGGCTTTCAGGTAATTTTTATCTGTAGACTATTCGTTAACGTTTACTACAACACAACAGCTCGTCTGCAATCTCCTTTACCTTTTCTACAAATAATATTAATGTCTTTCATAAGGTCATTTGTAACATTTTGTACATTCCATAATAAAACTTTCCTAATTAAAAGGTACCTGCTTTTCAGGTCTTAAAATATCTATCTGTGTCGAAAACAATCTTACCTATACCGCATTATTAACAACTTTTCTATATATTTAATTTTTCCGTCTTTAACATCGAGATCATCTTTAGTATGGACTTTTAAATTTCACACAATTTTCTACCTGGTGTCATTACATCTCACTACACATAAGTATATCCGCTGGTAATTTTATACGCAAAAAACATAAATTAAAACAGTATTATAGCTCAGACTGAAGTCCTACCCGCTTCTTAAGGTTTCGGGTTTGGTATTTCGGTACTGTATTCGCGATATTAGCGCTCTTACTACCGCTAATTTCGATAAGCCTTACCGTATACTGTACAGTATTACGGTGACTAGCGTCCTTACTTATACAGCTCCCTGCAGATACTTAACGCACTTTCTGCAGTCAGTTTAGCAAATGCAGGAATAAAAACCTAAAATTAACACAACTGTCTTCACCACCACCCCTCCATTCTTTTATTCAAAATAACCCTCCTACAAACCATAACATGGATGAACTCCGAAATGTATATACCTACGTACAAGGAAGACAGACAACAAGGAGTGTAAGATTCGAAAATATACGGGAAAATATCTTATGTCCACGAACACTAGGGAAGGTTCATACACATTTTTGGCATTGCTGCATAGCTCTGGACGATTTTTTCATAGAATCGTCATTCGGAGTTTAAAAAAGTTTTAACTCCAGCTAAATTTTTAATTTCAGTATTTTATATCAGACGAAATGAAGACTGGATCCTTTACACCTTTCCCTCTTGAGTTACTATCTTTAATTAAAACATGCCGTCCTTCGTATCTAATATCTAGTTTCATATTCACAATATTAGCACAATGTCTTTTACCACAAGACTGTGACATTTAAAGAAGTGGAAGACAAATAATTATTGGCTTCAAAATAGTCCTAACTGCATGAAGAAATCGCATCATTCACAGAATAAATAGCTACAACACCCAACGAGATCTTCGTTCCTCTGTGGTGTTACGCAGCGCAGATTGGTAGAGAGTTACCGGCAACCGAAACAAATTATTCCTTCATAACATTCTAATCAAAGTTTATTCTCTCAGCAATTGAAATACCAACGTCAGTACGCCGGCTAAGAAGCGCTGTCTGTCCTTACATTAAAACACACACACACACACACACACACACACACATACACATTGACAGTCGCATCTGCAACAAGGAAGCCATTGGTTCCTACGCTTATTGAAGAAATGATACATCACTATGGGACGCTTTAATAGATTATACACCGTAATTACAGGTCTTACGCCTCGCCACTCATTCTAAAGCGGCAGAGGGAATATAACAGCCTACAAGCTGAATTGCAAGACGAGTAATTATATTATATAATTAAGGTCTTCGGATTTGCTGGGGAAAAGAGCATGACCGACTGGAAGAGAAAAGTTCGAGCCTTCCAGAATAAAATGCACCGGCTCTATTACAGATACCAACAGTAATTATCTCTGTCTACTACAGGCAGCACAACATTTTAATTTACAACGGGTTAGTTGTTAGTTGCGTCATACAATGAAGTTCACGAAATGCAATGCAGCAACCGAGTAAGATGCCGGAAGATGTTTCTGTTTTGTTTGTTCCATCCACTAGTCGGGTTTGTCGAAATTTATTAATAGCACACTGGTTTAAAACCAAGGTTGTGGAACACACTACATTTGGACAGAAATGCAGTAATGACTGTTGGAATAGCTCACAAGACATGTGTGTGAGCCAGGACAAACTGAAAGCTAAAAATGTGGAGTGACTGATCGACTGACACACCAAGGAAATGATCGCTGAGAATTCTATTCAATTAATAGCAAAAAAGTACGTAGACCTCGTGTTTGTACTGAACATGATGTTAAAATAGCTAAAACCGAAACGGTCGCTGAAGACAGGAATTTAAAAATCTCCAACCTAAAAATATTTTCTGAGAGCAAGCTGTAATATAAATAATAAAGAAAAGGTTGAAACAGCCAAGTTAAACATAAGCGCATGCAGAATGTGTTGTTCTGTATTGTAGACTTTCATAACAAAATGAATGCACTGGCGGAAAAAAACATTAAGAATATTTCCGAAGCTAATAATGCATTCGGCAGAACGTGGTTCCCTTTTTTTTCAGTTTACCGAAAGTACTACAAATAATTCTCAACAATGTTAATACCAGACTCCCCTAAACACGTCCGCGATACCAAGTAAGTGTATTAAGTAGAGTCTGTCTTAAGCAGCACATGGGTCTTCAGCTAGCTAAGAACTGGCAGTACCTTTTGGAACTCGACATTTCGTTCCCGTGGTCAGCCACTTCAATTACGTGTTCCCTAACCCACAGACAGATAAATCGAATCGAGGCCCTCCCAACCTACTGCTTTAAAACCACTTTAATATTACTCCCGTCTAAGTCTAGGTCTTCCGAGTGGTCACTTTTCTTCACTTTCTCCACCAAATCTCTGTAGCATTTCTCTTGCTCTCAATAACGCAACGTGACCCATCCGTATCACCCCTTTTGGTGGTGTTACACAACGCATAGAACGTCGGATTGTGACGTCATGACAACAGTACAGAAAAGGAAATCCAAAATGATACCTTCTTGTCTAGTGAACGTCCGTAGATCTCACTTACAGCTGATTTCAAGCACGAAACATTATACGTAACAGCGAAGTGAAGGCGGACTGCAACAACAAGGACATAGTAATAGCAGCAGCAGAACCTAACTGTAATACAAGAGTACAAACATTCACACGACTGATTACATTAGTTACATAAATGAAAATGACCTCAATAACACGTTACTTGCGGTATTAATAACCAGTCAACAGATAAGAACATTATGAAACCGTTTCATTCATTTTTAAATTAATCGTTTTTGCTGTTCGGATAACCAACAATTTTAATCTCTCTTTTATGACGGCTCGAGGCAAAATATATGGTAATTTCTGAAAAGAAGATTATTTCCTGTGACATACAGGCCAGAATTATTGCGTAATTCCGTACTTCACTTTCAGACACGCACCGTAAGGAAGGCAAGCAGTCATTCTGCTTTGATGTGTTTGCGCCTTAATTCACATAGACACAATAATCGTTTTGTTACTGTGCGTTAACTCTCATATACAAAGGACCGTATTCTTGTCTGTACGTTAATTCGCATAGACAAAACAAACACTCTCTCAGGCACGGCATTTTATTACATTTGTTGTAAATGCTCTTCACACCCCGCTTCCCACTACGCTCTTGGGACAAAATAGGCCAAAAATAAATATATCGTTTTGCAAGACGTAGCTTCATTTTAAAAACTAAATATTTAGATAATCGTCGTATTGAATAGTGTTACATATCTCCTGTTATGCTCTGCCTTTTTCTGGCGTTTTGCATAGCGCTTCTGACTACAGAAACTTCTTTATTATAGGATACCTCTCATTCAAAACTTAAAATGCTCTACAATATTCGCGCACACTCTCTTCGACATTTGCGTCCAAATAGTTCCTGCTAACGCAGCAGATTTAATGGCCCTCATCCACTGTCATGCACAGATAAGTAACGAATATTTTAAGTTTCGTTGACCGTGCATTGCTGTATAATCTTTAAATAAAACCAAACTTGGTTCACAATTATTCTTAGTATATTTCTTTTCTCTACACGTTTCTGGCAAATATGTGCCCATCATCAAAAGAAACTTCTGTATTTATGGGACACTTGGTACTTGTTATTCTGCGTGGATGACTGTCTGGTATGCAGGGTGAATTCCACCCTGCATAACAGACAGTCATCCATACAGAATAACAAGTACCAAATGTGTCATAAATACAGTAGTTTCTCCTGACGATGGGCACATAGTCGCTCGAAACATGTAGAGAAAAGAAATAAATATACTAAGAAAAATTTTGCACCAAGTTGGCTATATTTATAAATAAAGAATGCCCTCCAAGAAAAAAGTCTTCAAAGTTTTGACTTTGTGTTGCCCTCACCTTACATCATACCTTAGAAACAAATACGCTGGAAATAAAGAGTTTCAAGTACTCCTTTCGGGAAGAAAAAAAGTGAGTCTATTTCAAAGTTAAATGACCACATTCGATTGTACCTTAAATTTGACATTGGTCAATTTTAGTGACGCTTCACGATGACATTTTAGGTTTATAAACTGTAAAAAAAACCTGCATATCCGAGAAGTTCTCATAACTCAGTCAGTAGACATCACCTCCTTCTGTTTCCTTAATAAATGCGTGACTACACCGCGGAGATACAATACACTACTTTGCAACACCTGCCTGACAATAGCGGAACTACGTAGCCATCACAGTTCACATTCTCTGCCGTCGCTTAATGAACAAAGCACCGTTTATGGGAATATTCCCAAATATATCGTGATCTCTATGTATGAGTTTCAAAGGTCAAGTTAGATTAGAGTGGGTTAGGTTCGTTTGTATAATGGGTTGGGTGAACTTTCTAACACAACATCTGAAGGCCATTCCTGTCTTTATGAACTGGCGCGGATTTTCTTTATTCTCTACCAGACCAGTCTTAAGCAAAAACTGCGTATCTTCGCCATGATGTCATGCATCATTCACTTACAATGTTTGTTATGCTGAAGATGCCTAAAGGGCGTTAAAAACTTTCATCCTTACTGTCGTTTTATGTAACCGATACTGTATTACATAAAACTGAGTACTTAAGTGAATATTTTTCTGCTATGTATAACGCTGGTCGATGGGTAATTGCCAACGTTTCGGAACGCTCTGCTGCCTCCAATGTGGGAGTCCAAGAAATCAAGACCGATCCCTTGGATTTCTTGAAATCTGAATTCTGTGGCAGAATTCTCCCTCCCCCACAAAAAAAAAAATAGTACGTAACTACCAAACGACATCACATCATATTCCAGAAAACTTTAATATCCATTGACACCGCTGTAAGAACTTCAAATCCAGCCATTGTCCAAATGTCCACGATATGAATCGTCACCTAAGTGCTTAGCCTGGAATTGACAATGTCCAAAATTTTGTCGCGCATGTCAACAGTAAGAGACTGTCGGTTAAGAAAATAATTGCGTAACTGAAATAAACTTGTATTTTCTAGTAAGCCACTTGCGAAAGAAAACTGAGATATCAGAGAACTGTTCTCCTTATACGAAACAAGTCTCTGAATCAAACGAAAATACGCCCTGCGATAAGAGGTGATATCGAACAGAAACAACAATAATTAAAAAGAGCACACAAGAAGTGAGCGCATGCAAAGCTATGCTTCAGGCAAACAAGCAACTCTGAACTTACTGTATGAATAAAGTGCGTGAATTTATGCTACATTTTACAGCTTCCGATTTCACTGATGGTCATATAAGCGATGATAAAAATGGTTCTAGTTTACGTCATTATTGTCAGTTCCTCGCCGCAAATAGAGGAACAGAAATTTACGGAGCTCCCGGATATTCCCGTTCACATAATTTGCTACACAAGTTTCATACTCGAATGTCCCATTATGTAAAAGATAAATTCTGGCTAAGTTCTGCGCTTGAAACAGCAGCGTTAAGAGTTTTTAAATTCACGTCACTGGAAATTACTGATTTTGGACATAATTTTGTGTGTTTTTTTGTATATATATATATATATATATTATACACATATATACACATGTGTGTATATCTATATTATATATACACACATATAAACACATGTGTATATACATACATATACACATACACATACACACACATACATATTCATGTTATTCTCTGACGCATAAAGAACTAAAAATAATACTACGTGTTCTCTGTTGTATCATTTTAGCCTTAACTGATTCCACGTAAATGTGGCATTTTCAACTGTAGCTGTATTTATTAGTCTGTTGTCCTAATGGCACATCAAATCTACATTTGTAAAGCAATGAATGAGAATCCGTACTGTGTTGATAGATGACTGCGCGAACGTGTGAAGTCTGTTGCAAGATACTACCCCAATACTTATATGACAGCCCAAAAACAGACCATGAAAATCCTTATTCTCTAGACAAATCTTAGATTTTCTAGGCGAACAAGATTATGTTGTTGTCTTCATGGTTATGACATAGTGCCGTCTCGCAGGTGGCTGTAGAGTTTCGGAAGACACTGCTCACACCCCCCATCTCCTTGGGCTATTGTTTGTTCCACAGCATGAAACGCTACTTAAATACAAAACACATGCCTATTTGCTTGCGGTTTGCCGTTCTGTGAGGATGACCTGGCGTTTTGTCTCTTGTGCAGAGGGTCGTGCTGATGTTGGGAGTACTGGCTACGGTGGGTGTAGTGACTGCGGAGCCCCAGGGTGGACCAACCAGCGCGTATCTTCCTCCGGATCGGGGCTACCAGTACAACAAGCCTCCCGTTCCCTTCCCTTCACCTGTACCCGGTCCCTCAGGACCTCCACCCTCGTATCCCGCACCAACACCAACATACGGACCTCCTGCCACATATCCTAGACCATCGCCTGGCCCAATCAGGCCTTCACCAACACCAACTTACGGGCCTCCTCCAACAGGACCTCAGGGACCTCCACGACCGCCTCCACCATATGGCGGAGGCCAGGTAAATATCAGAGAACTAGCAACCAAAACTTGCTTTTTTCTGTACCATATTATTTCTTTAGGCTTAGTTATTGTCAAAGTCTTTACATAAACTAAAAATTGCTCTTAGTGCCCTTATTAAATTGCAATCATGTCAGCTGCAGAATTATCTTATACAGAGCGAATATAACGTGTAGTTGATAAGCAAGTGCATTCAACAGTAAAAAGACTAATTTTGCAATCTGAAAATTGTATACTGAGAGTCACCGATGATCCAACTCTCCGATATCCGTTTTCCGACACATTCAGCGCCAAATATTGGAGGAAACTTATGTACACATTCCCACAAACTTCCTGGGATCATATCCGTGAACCAAGCATTTTCCAGCAGAAATCGGTTGCCATATCACTTGCATCCACCATCTCCTCCCAGTCTCCCCACCATGGTCTTTGTTTGTGCAAATTACCGCACACACCAACCCGTTTCTCAGTATCTCTCCTTACAGAATATTTCTAATGTGCGGGAATTTTCCGCTTGAAGGATTTCCGGTTTAAGTGGCGTTTTCCTGATCTGCGTAGTGACTAGGTTACCTACAAGAGGAACTGTTCTCCATTTCCGACGGCTACGGTGGGTTTTCTCCCCACTATCACTTCCAGACCGGGGCTGAGACTCACACTGTCCCTTGCAAATGACACTATGAACTCTTTCTCCGGAAATAAAGCATTCCAGCAATGAAGCTGATAATTCACCCTCATAAAGTGTCCGAGTCTATGAATGTGTCGGCTAGTTCAGCCACTATCGCATACGTCTTTATGGCGTGCTGAGCAACTTTACATTTACCTTCATTTACGCCTGGGCAGCTGCTTTCAGTACGCGTAAGTTTGTGCCCTACAAAATAAAATAAAGTGTCTTCCGAGAGAGCGTTTTATTGGACACTGTCGAGACGTCACACAAAAAAAAAACATTGACTCTTAAGGTCGGATAATTAGGATTACTGCTTCTTATGCTGGGGATCGCGGAATTGAAACTCGAAGCGGGCGCTTGTTGTCCTGAACGACTTGTCGTCTTTTCCTCAGCATCTTCAGAAACTTTCCTGACAGACTACTAAACAGGTCAATAGTTTAAATATATCCATCTCAATCTATTATTCTATACAAATCTTAATATTCGATAATACAAGACCTAGACAACTGAAACCGTCGGTACATGAAACAAGGATCAATCAGAACACAAACAGCATCTTTTTCTTCCATCAACTTCCAGCCAATAAACAAAAACTTACATCAAGCAGCACCACGGATATAACTCAGTGGAGAGCTGATCGCAGTCCACGTGCGATTAAAGATATTTACTTGTAGATTACACTCTTAAATTTACGGTAGTCGTATTTCATAGCAGAAGTATATCAGGAGACCGTACACACTGTATTCGAGACACACGCAGCTGGAATTACGGCTAAGACACCAGCTATTCTGAGAGTGGATGTTCATGGTACCTGCCACGTGTCCGGCCAAATTTGAAGATACGTCACAACCGCCTCCTGCCAGAGCGATCTTTTTTCAACTGTAAATACTGTTCAGGTATTTCATTAGTTGTAATGTAATCGCAGTGGTCGAAACACTGTCATTAAATAAAGGAAGAGAAAAACAATTTTTAAAGGGAAGTCACAGCAGGTAGTCTGACAGAAATTTACACATGTTTGAGGAGAAGCTACTGCCTACATATTCAACGTACGAAATAATTCTTCCATCCTGAAGATGAAGGCAGAAAGTCCTTCTGAAACTCTTGTAAATATCTACTAGACTACACAACATCAGATATGGAAGAGAGTAATCTTTAGAATCACCAACTTGACCACTTCGTGCACAAACGAACAATACATAAGCGTCTTTACCGAAATTTATTTCTTCACGTCCGAATCAAATCAGTGCGTTTCATTGCCATGAATAAATAATTTAAATAACTTATACCTTACCAGATACTACTACGGCCAACAGTTCTAGGAGGTGAGACAGGCTGTAGCACGTAGCATGCAATAGAAAGAGAATTGCCTGTATAATTTTACTAGCGTAACGACTTCTGCAAATCGACGTCGTTACGACTTTAAAATTCTACCTACAGTTCGAGAGAGATTGCTGCTGCCATCTTCGGTGTCTAAGCAGTTCGAATACTCCTAGACTGTCTGAATCCTGACGAAGATTCAGCAAGCCCTTTCTGAAGCCCGTAACTTAATTAACGCAGCGCCATAATCAAGGAACTTGAACCTTCTTCAATTCCACTATGAGAGCTTTAAAATCTCACATAAATAATTTTTCACGTAGTTGAAAAACGAGAAAGACCACTTGGGAAAACTAGGCACAGACTGGAGTATAATATTAAAACTGATGTTCACGGAATAAATTTTGAAAATGGGGACTTATTTGGATTCGAATATGGTGCATTTGTGGTTGTTATGAACCTTCGGACTCTGTAAAAGGCGAGGAATTCAGTGGCCAGTGGCAGATTTCCATCTTAAAGGTGAGAATTCCGTTAACATGACAGAGTGTTTTCATCCTCCTGCTCCGCTTGCTATGTGTGCTAGTACACTGGTCTTGTGCCGTACAGAGGTAAAGTGGTTAGCGCCAGTCTAAGTCAAGAAGCTACTCTTAAGTTTCCTTAGTTCGCTCTCTCAACACAGACGATACTTTCTGAAACTGGTCCTAATATACCGATGCGACCAGCTGTCGTATGTGTTTGCACTCTCAAAAGCTCACGGTCGTCTTTGCCAAGCACAAAAGATTCCGTAACATTCGCAGGATACTAATAATTGAATCAGAATCGATTCCTATCATTATACTGACACAAGTGACCTTCTGATTTGGAAACTTACGAAGAATAACACTGAAGTTATAGAATTTTTATTCGCTAAAACATGTTATTACAAGAACCAAAACGAGATGGAATTCAATGCATTAAGTCCTTATCAAAGAAATGTACCTAATCCGGAAATCAGATTAGCAATTCACAAAAGTCTGAGTACCAATGCAATTTGAGACTCTCGTTATATACAAGATACATGTTTATGTTTTTCATTACTTGTTAGCTTTCAATGTGCAGCCAATAAGCTGCCCTTAAGGTATGTAATAATTTCAACATCCAAGAGTGCGATTACCACAGTAAAATTCCATTCAAAAAGTGATGAGTACGTGTATTGAATGCTTCCAGTAAATCTGCATATGACGCCACATTGTGCTCATCGCAATATAACATTTCAATGGGTGATAAACAAAGGTCGTATCATTTGGGGCATAAAGCATCAGTGTAGGATAAATAAATTCTAGAACTTCCTATATTAATAATATGGCGAATGATTTCTCTGTTTTTTAGTTTTCCCCTTACAATTTACTCTCTAAGTTGTGGTGGTTGCGTAAATGGACTTCAGAACCTTTCAAACCATAGTAAGAGGTCAAAGAACCTGCACCTATTATTAATTACTTATTCCTGTGCTCTCGTTGCTCTAGGACCTGGAACAAAATAAAACATAGTCACATATTTTACTCCATTCGTAAAATTACTGACAGGCATGATGCAGATTAAGAGTATTGGTCGTCACAAAACACTTCGTTATATTTTCATTTACCCTCTTAGGGGATGCTCTTTAAAATTTTACTTTTGTGTCAGGTTACTTCAAAACATTAAAGAACGCTGTGAGAGGTCACGATATCTATAATTACGATGAATAATTTATTCTTTTCCTTTCCTACAGTCAAATAACAGCCGAATGAAAGATAGTCCCCTCTTATTCTTCGTTTCCAAACGACGGACGTAGTGATAAGGCAAGCAAGTCCTCATAATGGACGTGTGGCCTTCAGTGAATACGTTGAAGACCCTTCAATCAAGGACACAGTTTAGGATAATTCCTTCACTTTTAAATAATTAAATATTTATTCGAAATCGAAGTGTGGCGAATACCGATGGCATAAATGACAGTATTTAATAATAATAATAATAATAATAATAATAATAATAATAATAATAATATATGTGAGGCCCAAAGGTATAATTTCTATCCAGAATTCAAATTTAATAAAATCGGTCTATTAACAGATTATTAGTCAATTAAATGCGAGTGAACAATCATAAGATTTTAATTTACATTTGTGTAATGAACTCTGCTTTAAGTATTGCTACACACTATAGGAATATAACCGAGTATCAAAAAGTTAACTTACATTAAGCAAGTGTGAATATAGAGATAGGGGGTGATGTCGTTTACATGCTTTTCTTATTTCTGATGCCTTCAAGCCTAATGTTTAAATTCAACAAATGCCGACTGAGTCGATTTCAGCAGAAGGTACGTAGGTACGTAAACTAAATATACACATGAACAGTACATGGGTTCTAAAAGGGGGAAAATAAGAGACAGCTGAACGAAACTGCACAGTGAAGAGAGCCACTTTCTGTACGTGTACTGTTAGCAAGATATTATGGTGACAATATCCAGGATGAGATAATGGAACATGCAGCACGAGTAGTGGAGAGCAGAAATACTTATATTTTTAATGGGAATTCATGCCCGCTTGAATCACATAGGCGAAGACGGGAGGATAATACTAAAATGCATTTTAAGTGAACAGAATCGGATTATGTGGATTGGATTCATCTAGTTCATAAGAAGCAAGTAATGGGGCCTTGTGAAATCGGTAAAGAAATTTCGGATTCCATAAAATGCAGTTATTTCATGACTAGTGTAGAACCCATTACCTTCCCGTGACGTACTCCGATCCATGGAGTTAGCAGCCTACCTAGTGTCCAATAATATAAACTTTATAATACCAATACACGTTCTCATATTCATAAAAATGCGAAATATACAAATATCTTGCGTGCGAATATGAACTTCGTTAATTGGAATTCATGAACTGATTATATTAATTTTTTTCGTAAATTTTCCATCGAATAGAACTGGCTGTTTCTTTGTTCGTCTAATTCAAATACAAAACATAAAATTATAATTAATGGTAGCGGAAATTAATTTATTTTCGAAAGAGAAGTAAAACTGAAACAGCAACAACAACGCAGTGTCCTTTATAACATGTATTACGAAGCAGTTTCACCTCTCGTGGCCTACCACAAGATGCAATCTAAACCTTGTTGCGAAGTACGTGTCTGTAGTACCTGTAATTACAGTGAAAATTACTCTTTGGATCGCCCAGAACAACTCTCTTTAACGATAGAACTGTCACGCCCTAAGCCGTATTTCCGGCATAAAAACAAGTAACAGTAACACTTACATCCCCAGTTCACATAGGCACATATCTTCAGAGCTAGGTCCACACTGCCGTACAACGTCCATATCAATGTACCACGAAAATATTCTAATTTATCATTCTAAGATTTTTGCACAGATTCGTGGACTACATTCTTGATAAACAGATCTGAATTAATAAGCAACAAGTCCAGCACCTCGATACTACTATAGACTACAATAGGTGTGTATGAAGTTACTCGTATAATGAAAATTATGGAATCTGATATTCACCAACACGATTAATTTTATAGGGGCTAATTATTCGTAGGCCCTATAAGATTCTAGTACCAATGATCTATTTTCTATGCACGTGTGCTCTTTCCGGATTTAACACATGTATTTCGACTCGTGGTGAAAATATTTAGTGTAGATATTTAGGATTATGGCAAGATATTTCCTCCTGTATTTACGAGAAATGATAAGGTTACTAAAGGTTTAGAAGAAATTTGGCGAGTGTCCAAAGCGAAGTAAATTAAGAAAAACGAAGATTCACATTAAAGCACAACACAATGTATATTCACAAACCATTCGTTGCTGGCAAGTGTTTGATTCTCAAAGTGCTCACTGTGTGGTACCACGTCTGTATATAACAGAATATTGGTCGAAGAAGATGTAATTCCGTAAGTCGCGGCCTACCACAACTATATATTTTTGTACACTACATGCACGATACTTTAACTCTTTAAACGCCTAATTAAATCCGATCCGCCACATGCTGGCATTACTAGGATGTCACCATACTCTCCACGTTAGCAGGATAAGGGTTAACGAACAAGGTACTCTAAGATCTCAAAAAAAAAAATACGTACATATGTGCGTTTAGACTCTTACTTTGTTTTTAAGGTTTTTCACACAAACTTCAGAATTGTCCGGAAATACTGCAACATGTAACTTGCTTATAGTACACAAAATATATAGTTGTGTTAGACGGTGATATAACTATTTTTAGAACTGTGTTCTTCTGGGTTGTTACGCAGCGAGTAGTGGTAATTTCTTACCGACGTTTCGGGACAACTTATCGGTCCCATCGTCGGTAAGAAATTACCCAAAAGACCGAAGTTCTCATCTATTTCGCGGCGGAAGCCTGAAATCACGCACAACTAGTTTTTGATCATCGGAAGGAAAACGGGATGACGTCCATCAGGTTGAGAGGACAGACAGCTTATATCCACAACAATGCCGTATGTAACGATTTTTGTGTGCGTACTTTACGAACCGAGACAAAGAACGGGCTCTTTCACCAGTATGTACATATAAAATCATAACGCGGAAGAGACAATTTCATATGAAACAGACACCCAACACTGGGGTCATTACTACGACAAGAAAAGTCCAAACAGCAATGCAAATGACTTCAGACGTAAACACGATCTGGTCACGGCCGAACTTCTACCGTTGCAGCAACCCAGCTCCATCTCACCGCCAACACTATCCTTAATTAACCTAGCAACAACAGCAACTCGTCGGCTTCTTATATAACTCAGATCGCTATCAGAGTAAAGGAACCGAACTGCTGTGATTATAAGAACTCTTATTATTTATGATTATAATCTGGCAACTCTAAAATTACACAAGGGTCTACGTACTTTCCTGGCGCCTCTACTGTCAGTGCAGAAGGTTTCACTTTACTGTGCTTACTATGTGAAGTCTTCGAGTTATTTAACAAAATTTTCACAAAGTGCTCTGTACCATAGGGTCGTCATGAATGTTGTGGCAATAGTCGCCTGAACAAACTGACAGAAAACATAGAATATGTAGGTCATGATTACAGGAAGCTCTGTTGAGATCTGAACTGAATGCATGCAGAAGAGAGCGTTATAGCCAAAAGATCTTGCTCGCTAATAAATACTCAAGTTTCATTGGCTTTGCCTTTAGTACTTCCTGTTCTGCAGGACCGAAAGTTTTACATTTACGGTTCAACATTCAGTCGAGAGTGCTTACTACACAGTAAGCGGTCACTATAAATGCCGTCCTGCAAACATTTGGTGTAACCAAGATTTGGTGATGCTACAGCGATGCTAGTGTAGATTCCATTCTTCTGAGACATGACTCCATGTATAAATAAGAAAACTCTTAAATATATGTAGACCACAGATTTCCCTCGAATGCCACAGAACAGCCCATGTACTTATACTGACTGTGGCTGTGTGGCAACTGGTCATTTAAAATAGGTGCAGAATTTTAATAGAAGAAACGCCGTTGTGTTTTTAATACTCAACATAAAATGGTTTTATTCCCTCAAAACACAACAGTGGAATACAATCATCAGCACCCTAGTATGGCTACGTGTTTCGGTCTTTTCTAGACCATCTTCAAGCCAACATTTTTCAGTAGAAGTTACATTCCGCGCGCACTATACAAGTACATTATGGGATCCCATACTGTTTACAATGTGTGCATAAAACAGTTATAAATTTTTTTTAAGTTTAAAATGCTGTTGAACAGGATGTAGTGTGTCTAAAACATTGTGTAGGTGTTTACTATCAGTTATGAAGGACTTTCATTATAAAAATATGTCAGTTATATGGTATATCGATATACAAGCAACGAGTTGTAAAATCCGCAGTCAAGTGGACGTTCAGGTTCGAAGTAATCTTTTACTTGGTATATAAATACACGTAGTTAGACTCAATGTTTATGCATGTAAGTATGTGTAAATAGATGGCTAACTTTTTTCAACAGTATTTTAAACTTACAAAACTTTTAAAATTGTTTTATGCACACACTGGAAACAGAATGGGGTCCCATTATGTATAGTGCGCACGGACTGTACCTTCTACCGGAAAATGTTGGCCTGAAGATGGTCTAGAAAACACCGAAACAGGTAGCCACACTAAGGTGCTAATGATTGTACGCTATTGTTGTGCTTCAACGGATTAAAACCATTTTATTTTACGCGCAGAATTGCTAGGCAGGTAGTCTCAACTGAATGTTAAAGGAACTGTTGCTTAAAATTACATAACAATTGCGTCTATGGGTAAAAAAACTAACATGGAACAGAGCTTATCTACATCTATAATTCCAAAGTGATCGCTTTCCTCCATAATTTTTTGACGTAAATGCTGTATGCATTTCTTGGATCTCCTATACACGCTACATACACAGTCCACGTCAGAATACACTGAGCCGAATTTGAAACCACGATCCCTGTGTTTGACCTGCGATCGATATATAAGGTAATTAGCGACACAAAAAACACGGCGCCAATATTACCTTAGTGTGTGTTCGTTTGCATTCACCATTCGGTCTCAGAATCTTACGCATACGAGCAAAGTTATTTTTATCCCTGACGTACTCTGAATATATAAAAAACAATTACAATTTACAACCAACAAGACGCAACTATTTTTATTTATTTACTTTAATCAGCTCTACAAGTTTCGGGCGATGTTTTCGCCCCTCATCAGGAGCATATCACTGCAATTACAGCTTCTGGTAATGTCCACCGATGTTGCTGCTGGCTGGTTTCGCGTGACGCAACACAGACTTAAATTGCGCGTCTCTAATAATAACAGCAGAATTAAATAACGGCAATTGGTTGGTCCAGCCGTCGGTTGTACAGCCGCTTAAGAACAGACATTTTACAGAAGCCCCTTATTTTATTGGACATTTCTGCTACAGCATTACTGACTCTAATACAGGCACATTGACGCTACAAAGGAATATGGACTTCAAGGGGAGACCCTGCTTACATTCAGCTGTTCATACCTTTGGTACACTATATGTCTTCTGACCTGCAGAAAGCTGAGTGTCTAGTAACCTGTTTCTCTCTCTCTCTCTCTCTCTTTCATGGCCTGATTTCATATGACCATGACTACAAAGCTGCATGAAGGTCAGCCTCCAGAACGATTATCATTATTTATGTTCTGTAAAAGCGCACGTAGCTCGGATGTTTCCACAAAAAGTGTCGACGTCTTATTAAATGCATGTAGCACATGGGATAGTTGATGTATACTTCCTAAAAAACATAGCCTTGATTTTTGTACCCTGGCTTGCAGTGAATTATAGCAATAGATGATGTCTAGACAGTAAGTATAATTCATTATATATTTCAATAAAGCTGTTCCGTTGCACGGATTATGAAACGCAGATGATATGCTAGGACAAAAAGTTACTGCCAAATTGGAAGAAAAAAACGCATATTTTGGTAAGGTGGCACAATTTAACGGTTGAAGCACTCTCCGGGTGACATTAATCACTTGACACGTTCCTGACATGCCAGGCCGTGAAAGTCAATGTACTTAATTTGTCTGCAAAAGGATGTCTTATATCTAGATGAGTTGTATATACTTCTTTAGAAAATTCTGAATTAATTTCGTTCATGGCTTCCGGACGACAATATTTACTATTGTGTAAGCGGATAAAGGCCTTCATTGGCTAGAGGGACCAAGGTGATGTCTAAGTAAAACAATTTTACAAAGCTATATGTCATCAACGGTCATGTAAATCTAGTGTCTGATTCGAGGTTCTTATATTACAAACGCGTAAATTAATCTCGAGCAGATTTTTCCACCTGGTATTTTTATTCATTTTCCCCCTTTACTATGTTTATAAAGATTATCACTTATCAACTTTTTAAATATCTTTCCACATAAAGCATTCATAGCCACGTATCGAAGCATAAATGGTAGTTCCAAACTTATTTCAAAATACCAAATTTTACCAAATTTAATCAAATGCATTGTCCTGAGAGACAATTTCTAACGCCTTATTTCTGCATTGTCATGAGTGTCGTGGGCTGAAACGATGTTATTTTTTATATCACATAATATTATTCTACGATAAAGATGATGACACAGAAATAAAGCGACGTGACGCATCTTTCAATAAACGCAAGTTGATGAGAGCACGTAAAAGACTGTTTGCTCTTAATACGTTTCGAACACTGCGTACCACGACGTATGACAGAAATAAAGTTTGGTAAGTAAGCATGTCCTACTTTTGGCCAGGAAGCCACTTGCTGTCCAAGTTTTATATGAGTTCACCTATGTCCCTCCATATGCCTACCCTCTCGAGAAGTGATCTAGCAATTCGTCACACTTTCAAATTTCTTCGGACGAATTACTTATTATTATTTTCATTCTGCTATTCTACAGTGCAAATCCCACGTCTTTAACACTGCACATCCGACGTACGCTGAGATATATCACTTAAATCCAGAGTGCTACAGCTTGGTTAGGGACAATGAAAGCTACCTTGCATGTGTCATGAGAGACAAACTGTTATTCAATATTCCTCACAACCGTTTGTCTAGGTTTTACATATGTCATAATCACCTGCACTGAAGACTTGTAACCGTGACAGTCTTCTACGCATGACGAGTACTGAACATGTGAAAGTCGCAAACCATCTTTAAAATAACTAGCTTTTAGGCTGGTTTCAGCGAAACATATTCTGCCTTGAACCTTAACATAATTTGAGAGAAAGACCTGAGTTAATAAACAAAACCTCGCGAGACGTCAAGCTTGCGGTCTTCTAGGACGCTGTGCCCTGCAGCCTGGTAGGCGTGTACCAAAGATTTGAAGAACCTGGTGCGGTCATCTTTAAGGAGGCTTTCGTGTTAGTCAAAAAGTCATGACATAATAACACGGAAGAGAGTAATATGAATACACACTGCCTCCGGAATTACACTTAGTAAAACCTATTGCAATTACAGGACACGACTACGCTTATTTTTTTAAAAGTCTTTCTTCATCGGCAAATTTTTGGAAGATATTTGTCACAAAATCAAAAACATGCCGATAATGTGTTACCTTATAAACGTAACGGAATGTACCTCTGACATATTTCGTAGTACAGAAATGCCAGCAGGGCTTTAAGTGTCATGACACACTACGTACATGCTCCAATGTTAAATAATGATAAGCAAAGACGTAATGATGCACTAGACGGACTTAGAAGTGTGAGTCTGCTCTAAGTTATTATCGTCAGGAAACAAAGAAATGATTAAATTAAACACACACTACATATAATTATGTAATTACGTTCCACCAATTGTCCGTTGTAAACTGCATAATCCTAGTTGTAGTAGATGTAATTATGCTTTTCGTAATCTTGGTAATTGAGGACGTGTTGAAATAACAATAAGTATAAAGATAAAATTGCCCCTGTGTATGTCATGAAGGGATATGAAGCGTGAGGAGGTATAGCGACGCGAATTCTTAACTTTCACACTGGACGGTGTTTGGGCAGCTTCATGCTCCGGCCGATTTACCACCAGCCTGCCGTACCTATTCCAGAGAAGGCCGGGTGGGCCCTAGTGACCTGCTTCGACGCTCTGAAGAAGAGAACATGTTTTGTTGTACTGATTGAGTTACACCGGTGCAGGTTCTCAGTACTCAAAATTAAACACATAGGCATACCCTTATCGTCGTGCGAGTTGCCTGCTTCAATCACACATGTAACTGCAACTAAATGGTCCGTAACATCCACATAAAGCAACTGAAAAATACAGTGCAAACAGAGAACAAAATACACAAATTTACGAAGTCCGTTGCTCTCCTCTTTTTCTGAAAGAATAACCGACGACAATAATTATTTAGTCGCAGTTACAGGAAATAAACTGTCTATTAAAAATTGCAAAATAAAAAATAAATTGCATTATTAAAATCAATGAACCGCATTATGTGTACTGGCTCCGCTCTGCCAGGATGTACTGCTAGGTAATTAATCACCGACGTTTACGGATAATTAGTATTTGCACCTTCATGGGTCGAAATGTGACAAGCAAGTACACTTCGGGCATTGAAGATGAAACCATTAAATTGCCTCGAAACGCCGGACATCACTTACCTACAGACTCGACCACACATCCCACAAGATAGGAGACCACAACAGCACCACTGCGAAAGTCTAAAAAAACTCATATATTGTATTGAGGTTTATACTACAGGATTATGTTTTTGCAGGTCCTGGGTGATGGACATCTCCACGATCACCATGAACCTGGCATGCCTTACGATTTCAACTACGCCGTCAAGGACGATTATTACGGCACAGACTATTCGCACAACGCAGTCAGCGACGGAGAAGTTGTTAGGGGCGAGTACCGTGTGCGACTTCCAGATGGACGACTCCAGATTGTGCGCTACACCGCGGACTGGAAGACTGGATTCCACGCTGACGTTGCCTATGAAGGTCAAGCTTCATACCCCGACACTAACAGAGGAACATACAACTACCCGGGGCCCAGTAGTGGCGGTCGTGTCGGCGGTCCCTCAGCAACGTACGGCCCACCCGCACCATCCGGTCCTGGCTACTAGAACCTAAGTCCCAAAACATCGAACCTTTGCTATTACACCATTCAGTCGGTAATAAAAAGGACCACAGTTTGGTGCTGACTCCCATTTCGACACACTGTTACCCCACTCACACTTCTGAAACGTAACGCCGTTTCATTTGGTAAATACCTACCGACGTTTGGTAAGATAATAATAATAATTACACACACACACAGTCAAGCCAGAGATAACATCGGTTACTGTTTACCAATCTACATGGTGTAAGAACTCAGAAGACTTGAAACTTCAGCAGCACCACACTGATAACCCCGAACACCACACTGATAACCCCGAATATCGTATTAAATAGGACCGTTTTGTTCCCAAAACCATTCTGTGACTCACATACTGGAATATTTTTCGTTGTGTTTAAAGGCAGAGGAGAATTACAGACAGGATCCACGACATAGTCTGGTAGCGAGGCATACAGCTGATGGGATAATAATGCACTCTTTTCGGAGGGAATTCTCATGACATAACGAGAGTCAAATACGCACGATCAATATATCCAACAGATAATTAATACATTATATGAAACCCGAATAGAAACAAGTTTGTTCCGAAATATCAGGTATGGTATATGGAAATTAGATAAATTATTTCAGTAGGTTAGACTGATAACAGTATTTTTTCAATATGGTGCTTTACTTAAAGATTAAATTGCTACTGAAATCCTTTAATAAAGATAACACCTGTAATATTCAGTGATCCATTACTTCTCGAATATGTTTGTCAAGAATAATGTTCAGTTTTCATTAGACTAATATATTACAAATGACGGTTTATTTTTATTGTCGTTTTTTCTTAAATGAGTCGAATCTAACAAAGAGGCGATGCCCACAAATTTCCCAAGACCTTGTCTCTTCTGTCGAGCTGACATTTCGTACGCTCTAATGCCTAACGTCGTAACTGTATGCGTTTCCTTGCTCATTTCACAGTAAATTCTACATAAAATGTCACCAGGCACTCGTTTAAACTACCACATTTGTCTTCGCGGAAGTTTTACTGTAAATATATTAATAAAACTTTAAGGAAGCATGATATCAATTCTCATGTATTATTAAATATTGACTTCCCTTTACTTTCTACAGACTGTCACTATAGTAAATGCAAGAATCTAAAAGTGTATTACATAAAACACACGGACCAGCACAACATCGTTTATACACTAATATAAATATGTATGCTGTATTTTATACTTATTTTACGTGTAATCTGAACGATATAAAGCGTTAATTTCTTATTAAATCGATGGTATCATGCAACCTTAGTGAATCTAAAATCTTCCGGAAGACATCTGTGCAAAATATACAATCATGGGTTTACTTATGTTTTCTTAATCAATTACACAACATTCTGAAATAAAACCGCATGGCGCAGAAATCAATAGGCTGGACCGGAATGATTTTTATATTGTTTTTAAGCTGTATAGTTTTGTGTGTGTCTACTTTTATGTGCGTTCAATATTAATGTATAAATGTAACGCTTATTTTAAATATACAAAAATTAAATACAATATTTAGTACTACATATATAGATGTCTATACTATATACCATATCAGTCACCTCAAACAGTCAACAGTTTAAAGTGATGAATCATTTCACACTCATATCCCACTACCACACGACTGAAGCTTTCATTTTTGAACCTCTAAACAAAGCAGTGTTCATTTGAACACAAACGCCATTAATACTTATCCTTTACATGCAGGAATTCTGCCGTCCAGTAATGCGTTATAAAATAAATGTGTCAATTTGTTGTCTTTTGTATTTAACAACTAGGTATTCAAAAAAGGTCATTCAGAATTTGCTTAGGTTTAATTACTATTCCTTTCATGAAGTTGTCATTTTTCTTGTACATAATGTATCTTATTGAAAAAAATAATTAACTAACTCTACAGAGATCACGCCTTTTTTTAGAAACTAATATTCATCAACCAGGCAACAAATTCCCCGAATTAAATGGAAGTCGAAAGTTCATTACCATATTCACAACGCCCCCTCCACTGGAAAATGATACAAAAGTGAAAAAAACATCAAAACTTGCCACACTGAAAACAATTTCTATAACTTGGCTGTCGAATTATGAATATATATATATAAATATATATTTTTTAAAAAGGACGAGATGTCGTTTGTAACCATAATTTTAACCGCTCGACCACGTAACCAATTAAACGAAACAGGTGTACGAACAGAATATCAGATTACGAACCTACTAAATTTGATAAATTCTTATAATAATTTACTCTAAGGTAGGTGTTAATTGAGGATCATGTATCATTTCAACCTCCACTACTCTCTTACAATGTAACTGGCTACATAAAAAGAAAGAAGCGTCATGTCTGCTTTAATAGATATGAGTAAGATCAAGCAGCAGCAACAGTAGACTTTTTATGGTTAGGTATCCCGAGCCGGGAAACCTAGCGAGCAGAACTATGTTCTTGAAGAATTTGTAAGTACATTACTTACCTTTATTAACTCCAGATAATCCTACTTTTTGAAGACAGAGGCACGCGCGCACGGTATGTACACAACTATGTAAATTCCTTTGACATTTGAAAAGTAAAAAACATTTCACACACCTAGCTCTGATTTCCACAGTTAATCCCACAACTGACCACTATTATATAATTTAGTCCTTCGGGGACCTATAAAATCACCTAAACAATTCCTGAAAGATTGCTTTTGTAATAAGAAGTTCTACTACCTATAAATAACAACTGCAAATATCGAAGATGGACAACCGACCGAGAGTAGATACTTCTGTATGATTCATGACGACAGACCGCTTTACGCAAAAGTTTCCACTTTGTTTACAACAGGTGTACATTTACAAAAACAATATGAGCCAGTGATGACATGAAATAAGTTCCATTCTGAGGGCTCACAGTTATTAGATGCCAACGCACAAAAATTTATTCGGTTGGGCAACCTGTGGCCTGAGATTTTTATATTACTGTATATTACTGTACTATGCGACCTTTACTATAAAAATGACTTGCTTCACGAGGAAAGAATAACAAGAGATCTTTAACTATATGGTTCTTATATAGACATTATATAGAGTAGGAGAAGAGTGATCACTACCACCCTATGTGTTAGTTTTCGTAAAGTCGTTTTCACTCTAAAATAGTGAACATATGCTTAGTCTGGTGGCAGCTCTGTTTCGAAAGTGTGCTATCTGAAGTAGAAATGTGCAATGAATTCTCTCTGTAAAGGTTAAAGCTCTATGAAATTAAAAAAGGATTTCGGCTAGTGACATAAAACATTTGATACTTTTAAATTCTGCCCGAAATTATTGATAAGTTGATCATAAAAAAGATAAGAAAGGTGGTATTTCCCATTGAATTTCCAGGGATTCGTCCCGCCATAGCGAATTCTGTGCTTTTCTCCGGATATAAAATGTTCTGAACTCCCAAACCACATTACGACTGTTCCTACCATTTATCTTAACTACAATTTTAATCCTCCTGTAATCAACCGGTTTTAAATTTTAGCTTCCGTATTAATATGTTCATAATTTACCTCATTTGTTTCAAGAAAATGTCAGTAGAGTGCGTCGAAATATTTTTGCTACCTTTCAGATTCTTTTCAGTTCATAAATAATTTCAATACTGGCGCTAAATAACACTATAAAATTAAAAAGGCGTCTTTAGATGAACAACCTGTACATGTTGACTGCAGACGCTGCAGTGAATTGGCAATGGAATTTAAAGACACTGACTCTCTTTCCAATAGGACGTTGGAACACACGGAAAAAAGTATGTTGTTCTGAAACTAATAATAATAATGATAATAATAATAATTTAATGGTTCTTGATTTTAAGCTTTCGCCGTGTCCTGTATGTAATATGTTTTCTTTTGGGTAATTCCCCGGCGTCACAATGCTAATAGCCGACGTTCCGAAACGTCG
>Ga0123354_10000220_pt1 | contig 50294 bp, 44 predicted proteins | sample TergutLab28metaG_2_FD_97872 | JGI IMG/M metagenome (GOLD analysis project Ga0123354, IMG submission 97872) | Labiotermes labralis P4 segment gut microbial communities from Petit-Saut dam, French Guiana - Lab288 P4 | ecosystem: Host-associated > Arthropoda: Insects > Digestive system > Gut ... | reverse complement strand
GCAGGGCCCCCCTGTGATCCGGTGGAGCCCAGTGGAGGAGGGGTGCCCCCCCCGGCAATGGAAACCCGGAGGCGTCTCCCCCCCCCCCCCCCCCCAGTCCTGTTTGTAAGTAACAACTGCAGAGCGTATATTCTCTTGGCCGGCACTGTACAGTTCAAAAGGTTCGTGGCTTATCAAGCAGCGGCGCACTAAACAAATATTTGAATTGAAAACTTTCACAGTGTTTTACCTAGGCTATGTGTATTGATGTTGCAGATCGGAATTACAATCGAATCATTCGGGTTTCCGGAGCGACGATCATTTAAAATTGGACAAAAAAACAAAACACTGTGTGAAACCTGAATCAATTCCGGGAAGTGGCAACACAATCTTCTGCTCTCAGCACGACCCACACCGGCCGCGACTTCAATTCAGCCTCAATAAAATGCTCGCCAGTAGGTCTTGGTCCCTGGGGAAAAGAAACCAGAGTGTGTAGACTGACCACTCGCCAGCATATGACGTCACAACCAAGACTGCTTGCAGCTACGCTTCCCACCATTCACAAGTTCGCACGGTAGATTGTTAGGTCATGGCGGAGAAAGACGTATCTTTTCCCCTTCGCCCAAACCCAAACAGTAAATGGTGCTGAAGTGCACACAGCTGTGTATGCTCTACGATATCATAAACATAAGTCATTCAATTACCGGCAAACACAAAACAATTTAAATGCTAAAAGTGAACACTGGTCTGTCCAACGCTCTAATATTGCGGGAAGAATATCGCTGTGTTTGAGAATTCTTCAGCTTCGCCCGACTGTCTGCAGCGAGTAGCTTGCAGATAAAGATGGTGTGAAACATTGGTTGAGTGACATTGATAGGGAAACAAGGAGCTGTTAGGACAGAACTTGTCCCAATGCCACTTTGTGCCCCCTAAATCTCATATGGACTAGTCCTGCATAGACGATGGGGCCCCAGCCTTAAGATGTCGGCGCCCAAGCGTCCGAGCCAAGTAACCCGAGATGTATTTAGAGACTCAGTCCGTACCGCGCAGGAAACACACTCCGTCTCGGTTATACAAATCAACCAGTTAACGTTTCATAGGGAAATAATCGCTGTTTGTTCTCAGATCCACACAAAACACATAAACACACTGTGTGGGCAGAACGTAGAATTGTTGAATGTTAAACTGACGGTACATATAGTGACTACTGGGCTTCAAGATATTAAAATTCACAATAATTAACCAACACTTTATGCCCTCGTAACTGTTACATCTGTTACATAACGAAATGTCTCTGAACTGAATCACGGCGACAGATCACGTTACTATCTTCATACAGCTGAAATCTGCCCCAGAAACCCACAGTCGCTAAATTGCTCGACCAGTTGCCCTTCTCTTATCGGAACCGAATATTCATTACCAAGTTCTCACGAAGACCGCATTTTCCCTGTTCTGAAAAACACTAATCCAATCCAAACGACCCTACCCTACTTCCTTACGATCCATTTTAATATTCTTCTTCCATCTACGTCTATATCCACGAAGAACACTCTTCCATCGGGTTTTTGTATAGCTTCATTTGTTACAAGAAATCCGCCCAGATGTTTCCCGCTTCTGAAACTTAGGGTCACAAGAAATGCCGACTGTCAAATTCCAAGACGGAGGACCACCCATTACCAGCTGTCGCCCGCAAGACTTGTATCGTCACCACCACCACTGTAAGAACCTCACACCTTGAACGCCACTGCTCCACTCTCGCACGCCACTGCTCCAGTCTAACACATCACTGGTCCAGTCTCGCACGCCACTGCTCCAGTCTCGCACGCCACTCTTCGACATTCGATATAAGGTTCACGTTTCGAGGAAGAATTTTTGCTCTCGAAAGTAAATAAAAGAATACCGAGGCCAGAACCAAAACTGAGCTAAATGTCAGCCGGGACTTGCTGCTATATTTCAAGCTTATTTGGCTTCTCCTCTTTATATACAACACGGGCAAAAAAACTGTGACACACTCGAAATTACATTGCGTAATTTATAGGTGTAATAGACGTCTGAAGCAGCTCTCCTGACTGTACAGTATCAGCGCATTGCAGCACATAGACCTGGCCTATGGCAATACCCGCGAGACGGCAGGTTATCACGGCGCGCTGCACATCATTACAGTCCTTTGGGCCGTGCCGCTGTGTCGCTCGGTGTCCAAATTGCTTCAATTTTAAAATATGGGAAGTTAACACCTAGGTTTTTAAGTATTGCCACTATGGCAAAATCCGTGTTTTGCAAATGCTTACATTTCTTTTAAACAGAAGTTCTTAGTCATTATGATATTAATAATTTTGTTTCAGAATTTGCACTGGAGATATCTGCAGTCTTTAATATAATTTTTAAAAGGCTCTCAGCAATAACTCAGGTAATGGGAAATTCTTGAATAATATTCAGATATAAGGAATAGGTATTTTGATATCGGGCGTTGCATATAGAACAAAAGTTACATACAAAATGTAAGTTAAACCGATTTATCTTCTGCATTTGCAGCACTGCATTTTATAAACCTGCACATAGTCTTAAGAACTGTTCACACACACATCTTTATGCCTTCCAGACAACAGTGCAACTGATACCCAAAAATGTTGTAGATGTGACAAAACAGGCGTGATGGCACACCAGGGAGCCAGTTTTGATTTTGTGTATTGCATAGGAGAAATGCAAGGACAAGGTAAAGATAACCAATTGAAATTAGAGCATTAGAGCTGCAACGAATCGTATTCACTTCCAGTCGAAATGCTTTGATGACGAAGATTGGCGAGGAATGTGCAAGGGATGGGAGAAATCAGAAGTGCCTACAGAATTTGTCAGGATAAGAAGAAGGAAAGGAACCCCGTGGAAGAACTAGACGCAGAAGAGGGAATAATAGTAAAACAAATCTTAAATAAATATAAGTGGACTGTGAGAGACCTAAAGAGGCAAACAGGTAAACAGGTTTCATCTGGTTCTGAGTAGGAAAAAATGGAAGGCTCATGTTCACGCGGTCATAAAAGTTCAAGGCTTCTGTGATGCTAAGCCGTGTCAACCGGCACGACGTCAGATAGCGACTTTTCGAGACAATGACGCTTCTTCGAAAAGTCTGTAATTAGTTTCCTAGCAGCACGGCATAGAATCACAGGAGGCTGCAATACACAGCAACACCGGTGTGAGAATTTAACAACAACCCCCCTAGCCAGGGGGGTGGAAGGGGGTGCAATGCACGCTCTACAAAACTGGATGCACCCACCTGCAATTCGCAAAACATCAAAGACAAACATGCTGATCACCCCCCTAACAACGTGCCACACTCTACCGTATCCACGTGTTGCTTCTGTTGAACCGCCGTGGTGGGACACACCTCTTTTTCAGAAATGTATGTATGTATGTACGTGCAACATGTTTTGTGCCATGTTGCACAGCGCGTTATGTCCCTGGAGCGTTGATGTTGTGGTCCTGACAGACGCTTTTTCCGCTTATACTTCTAATATATAATAAACACACACAGCACGTTCATAAGACAGCATCATGTACGTATGTAAATGTTAGCACGCACAGGTAGGCACACTAGTGGACGCTGCACCTACTGTGTTCATGGTCTGGCTACGAGCCTAACTTAAATATCGCAACGCGTCTTTTACATAAAATTCGGAAAGTTTCTTGGGTAGCTGGGCAAAGATTGCCTTCCCAAGAAGTGCCCTGCTCTGTGGCAATATTGAGATGAAATAACGTTTCGTGCCATGAATGTATCTGTGATGAATGGACAGAGAACTGCACGCCAAAAGTTCAGCACAAGCTTCTAAATTCATGCCATGTCTATAAAAAAGTAATTCGCTATTACCTGCCGCTCACTCGGCACACGACACCCTGCAGTTCTGCCCACACGCACCTTAACCACGTCTCTAAGTTGCTGGATGCGAATAAAATATAGTTTTCAATCTGTTTCAGGCGTTCTTTGCGAAGTAAAAACAAAGAACACATTTTGCGAATATTATGTCTTTTGTCAGCTGTCTGTCCGTCGGTCTGTCTGCTACATAATATCGGAAACTACTGACACTTGGGGGTATCGCGGTAGCACAGTGGTTAAGGTGCTGTGTTACAAATCGGAAGGTCGCTGCTTCGATCCCAGCTGGTGTCAGTGGATTTTCATTGACATAAAATCCTTCCGATCGCACTATGGCCCTGGGGTCGAATCAGCCTCTAACAGATATGAGTACCAGGAGTATTTCCTGGAGGTAAAGGCAGCCGTTGCGTAAGGCTGACAACCTTACCACCATACTGTGCCGTTGTCACGAAATCTGGGAGCCTTAACTTCCTGGAACCCTCTGGGCCTGTCCAGGCCTGTAACGGGACTGCTTTACCTTTACAGACACTTGGAGAAAATTCGGAAGTTAATTTTGGGAGGGCTGTAGCAGAAGCTTGAATTTTTGGTACCAGCTGATCTCTTCATGTGCCCTATGGTCAAGGAAACCCACGGAAAATCTTGATCCAGTTGGCCGGTCACAGGACCTTCCGGATGCAGACTGCCTCCTGACGTTCAAACAGACGAACCCTAACGGCAGTCCGCACTGTGCAGTTGAGAACCTGCAGATGTTTGGTACAGACATTTTAGTGACTGTCCGCTGGGAAGAGTACGAAGCACTGCAACATTCTGTTAACGTTTCTTGATGTCTGTCTGCTGTTCCTGCAGCTTCTACACAAGACGAAGCTCTTGCAAGGCCTTGCGTGTATACAGCTCGGTTCTCCCTTCACAGCAGACGCACAGCATCTCCGTAAACAGCAATAATCTGTTAACGGTGTGCGGTAGCAAGTAAATTCTCTTTGTTCTGAGAAACCCACAACTGCACCGACGTAACGCTTTCTTGCTTAACGCCAAAGCACGTGGTACACTTATTTACTACTTTGCTATACGTACATATTTAGACATGGATAAAAATTTGCCTTTCGCCCCAGTACCTACTTCTTGTGATTGCTTCCCACCACCTACGAAATTACGCAGAACGTAATGCACGAGATTTATACTGTGTTATATTACGTTATACTGTCACATTGTGTACTCACGGTTGCGAACATCAAAGAAAATCAGGCGTACAAGATTCGGCGTCTGTTGGAAAGACACGTCGAGCAAATCTTCGTCAAAAACCATAGTTTTCTTTCGTTCGCACTTTTATCTTCGCTCACACAAAGCGGATTTTTCTGAGATCCACCCATAACACACGAACACAGCGTGCTGGCAGAGCGTAGAATTGTTGAAGGTTAAATTTCGTGGTAAGTAAAGTAACCATAGGGTGTCAGAGGGTTAATTATGAACCCTCTACTTTCAGAGTCGCTGCCAGCTCCGGTATGTCCACATTTTCACCGCAGGTGTTGTACATTTGTACACTTTGCACATCCTTCGATTCACCCAAGCTGTTTTTGCCACTCCACTAGCAAGTAATTTCAAATTTCAGCAGTTCTGCACGTCTGTGTGTCCGTCTTCCTGCTGAATGAGCCTGATAATTGTTAAACAGATTTTCTCGAAATTTTAAACTGCGCGAATTTGCTGAAATTTGCTCACATGTTACACTTTTACTGAAACTCGGTTGAAATAACGACGGTTTTACACCAACGCAAAAATGTAAACTTCCCGTGTCCACGGACAGTAAAGGTGTAGCTACAGTCATTCTCTACGTGGATGTGAATAGTCAACTTCACACTCCGGCCGCTTTACCCCCATGCTAAGAACCCCCGGTATCCATAGAATAGAAGGCTGCGTGGGCTGGGTGGGCAGATTGGTCCCAACAGACGGTCTGCACGTTTTGAATAACAATATCCTTACCGGCTGTGGCGCCCACTCGGCCCACTCAGCCCCTTATTCAGTGGGTACCGAGCATCTTTTCCTGCAACAAAGGGGCGGACCTGGTGCCGATGTTAAGAATGAGTGGAGCTTTGCCCATACTTCGTGGCCTGGCCACCGAAAGTTACCAGATACGTCACAATCACTACGCTGTAATGTACTGGCTTACAAACGTCGACAAACGGCGTTAACTTCACGTCGCTACCAACTGCCAACATTGTTTCGTTTCGTGCCAGAAGGGTCGGCTATAACATTGCGGAAGGTAAATATGCAGCCTATTGTTGGCGGATTACCCTCACATCCCGCTGTAAATGTCAACTCAAAGCCCATAAGATGGCATCACAGATTGACGTGCCGCCATATTAATTCCCCCAAACCCCGGATTATTTTTGTCGCTTTCTGTCGTCTGCCACAAGGAACACTGCACACACACACTGGCGCTGCATATGTGTTAACGTCAGTATGAAGTTATGTAAGTTGATGTACCATTTTTGGTCCACGTTTCTCCCCTAGAGCAAAGAACAAAATTGTTAGACCGACATGTTTTCTGCAAGATTTCAATCTTTTAACTATTGTACTGAATTTCCCGGAAGTTCATATGGAATCCCTGCTGCTGGAGAATATCCCACAGCCGTACTTTAAGCAGGACGGTCTCCATTTACGTCACGAACTGCGACTAAAAACCCTTTGTATATCGAAAACCATTTTCAACGCAAAATGCCTCTTTGATTCCAAAACAGAAGAAATATCCTAATGCCGTTATGCAATGACATGCAAACTGTAGGGAGAGAGGAAGTTTATTTGAATAAAGTAGAGTTTTGAACCTTAAAATGTACCAAACTTTTGAATCTCTAATTACACAATTCAAGAAAGAAGCCCAACTTACGTAACGAAACACAGAAACTGACTGGGCTAAGGGGCTGAGGGTGATCTGTGCAATAATAGGTGAGCGAAGGGAGCCGATTCATCAGACATACAGTTTCATCGCGATTCATCGGCACCAGTCACAAAGTACGGAAACAAGTGTGCTAAATTTAGTTATTACAGAAGATACAAATCCCGAAATTCGAGCTTCAGAGTGCGCGGTGAATACTATTGGTCAGGAATTGCGACATTGCAGCGAGAGCGACAGAACTGACACTTAGCGTGGCCACAGGCAGCGTGACGTTGCTCTGGGTGCGATGTGCATAAGGCAGTGCTTGCAAGTTGCCAGTAACAGGCAGCGATGACACGAATCTTAGAGGTCACAGCTGACAAATGTAGCGCCAACAGAACTTGCGCTGAGATGAAAAGATCCCAGCAACAGTCATGCAATAATCGACTGATATCTGACACAGCTGTGCATAGTAGGCTATAACACTCTGATTGGAACAAACTGTTGGTACTGGTGTTGTTGTTGTTGTTGTTATGATTATCATCAAAATCATCATCATTATCATCGGAGCCGGGGTGACTCAGTCGGTGTAGTACCTCGGCTGTGGGTTGGACAATTAGGCGCTCTGTTCCTGACAGGGGCCAAAACACTTCTTCTCCAAAACGACCGTAACTTCTATGGGCACATACAAGTTTATACCAAATCGGATCCGGAGGCTCATTCCCCAGGGGTAAAGTGGTGGGGGGGGGGCAGAAATAACCACTGCCCGTATCTACTGCTACCAAGTGGTCTTGGACAGTTGTGATTTTTTTTTACTTGGCTGCTTGTCGTCATCCTTAAATCCTTAATAACAACATGTTTGTTTGTTTGTTTGTACTCAATAACTTCTGCGTCTGTTACGGCAGATTAAGGTTCATTATCGCATCCACAAAATTTCCCATTTCCTCTCCTAACACAGTATCTTCTTACTCTAAGCAGCAGTTCAGTTCAATATTCTTACGGGCATTTAAGATCTCTCGAAGTTTCACTTCATCGTTAAATTCACGCACATTCTGTCTGCTGCAACGCGCGATACGCGTCCCTCCCATCATATGTTACTTGATTTGCTTTCAAGTCTTGTTTTTTATTCGTGGCGGTAATGTCGCTCCAAATTCATAATTTTGCACGGGGCTGTTGTTGTCGACTGCGTTATGACAGGACGTTCAGACACGGCATCGGGTCTTTTACGGGGAGAGGTTCCAGTCTGTCAGGTTGGCTCAACGTGAATATCAGGAGAGCAGGCACTCGGACATTACATGTTGCGCCTATGTTCTGCTGGATCGGAGGACATTCAGTATCAGTTCTCTTCCCTGAAAGATCAGACAGCAATGTCCGCTATACAGGTAACACTACAAGCTGCCAGATACAGAACACCTGTCACCGTCACAGCTACAGCTGTCACTGGGAAAGGAAACTGTCCGTGTGTAAAAACATTTGTCTCTGCGAAGTATGAGGCGTCTAAAACCCACCGTCCACCATTGAAGGAGTCTGCAGGTTCTTGCTAAACAGAGCAAACGGCGTCACACAGCGCAATACATTAGCCTTCACGTTAGTCTAAACTTGTTACAGTGCATTCAATTCTATGAATGGCTCCGTTGTGTTTGGTTATTCGTTACTCGCAACAGTTGGCAGCTCAGAAAAGGACACGTGTAAAATAAGTAAGGCGTTCCAACGCATTTGGCAAGTGTCGGTACATTTTTCTTGAATCAGTGTGGCGTTCTCAAGGCGTCGTGTCATGGTTTGGTCAGTAGCGGCAGTTCAGCCTAACAGTGACGTACGTGGCCACATGTACTGTGAGGAGTTCTGCAGGCACACAACTGACTGGAGTACAACCAAGCACAACAACAACAACAACGGTAATAATAATAATAATTTCTCACGTAATGTGGAAGTCTAAGTGTTGCACTAGCATAAAACGTAAGGAAACATTATACTTCTTCAGATGTCGATAAACCTTGATTCTGTCAACATAAAGCGCATGTAAGAACAGAATAATTTTGTGTCATTTGTGTAAGACGCGCCGAGCGTTGGTTCTTCGTGTCCTTCACACAGAACTGCAACACTTCGGTTTCCGATAGTGTTATAATGATCCTTACTGTACATATTAACCCTCTAAAGCCCAGTGGTTTCTATATGTACCACCAAGTTTAACATTCAACAGTTCTACGTTCTGCCCTGCACAGCGTATTTATGTGTTTTGTGTGGATCTCAGAAAAAACAGCTATTATTTCCCTATGCAGGCTGACTGGTTTGTTTAACCGAGATGGAGTGTGTTTCTGCGCGGTACGGACTGGGTCTTTGTATATAAATCACGACCCTTTACAAGGGTAATTAGTTATTACCAGCGTATCTCTTCGTTTAATTTCAAGTTCCGCTATATCAAATTTTGCATTAACAACCACAGATTTTAGTGTAGTCGAGTTTGCTACAGTTTCCGGTAGATTCTTGGCTCTTCTGAGGACAATCGATTGGGAACTATGCAAGTACTTGCGAGGATTTCATGTTGTAGGAAAATTCTACGGTATTTTGACCCACACAGCACAGTCTGAATTGCAGTAAACTTGGCCGGGTTCCAACCAACCGTTAAGTAATCACTGACAAAACCCAAGAAAATAAACATTCCTGAAAGTGTCTTACAGGGTTCAGCAGTGGAAAGCGAAATCCCTAATTTTAGGGATAGTTTTTTTGCCTCGACCCCGAAAAGCAAATAAACTTCTTCCTTGTTGTGCTGTCGATCAGCGAGGCACATTCTGATATATACAGATATGGACTGCATTCTCTGGCCCATTTTGTCGAGATCGTTGTCAGTGACTACAGACAAATACCAATATACCAGCTCAGTCTCGTGAAGTCATTACGTGGTGCACAGAGGAGTTTTGAGGTCCTCGTGGTTGCGAAAGTGAAAACTTGAGTCTTCTAAAGTGTCCCGAGGTGCAATGGCGTCAGTGGCTTGTAGAGTTTCGGAAAATCTTTTTCCACTTTCTTCATGGCAGAACAGTATGCCAATTCTAATCAGTTGTCACCTCTCAGAAAACACTAAATATTAACGCATTATTTTACTGCACAGTGTCCACAGAGGCACTGTGGCTCCTCACACTTCCACGCAGGTCTTTTGGCTCTTCAGTGTCCACACAGGCATAGTGACTGTTCACAGTGTGCACACAGGTACTGTGGCTATTCGCAGTGTCCACAGTGGCGCTGTGGCTGTTCATTTTGTCCACAGCAGCACTGGATCCCGCACAGCCTCCGATCCAACTCTTGCCGTCAGCTCGTCCCCCGCAGTCAAGTCACCGGAGCCTCTCCGTTACAGTGCAAGTGTGTCTGTCTAGTGGCGATGTACAAGAAAGTGTGGAGCTGTCCCTCCACAAGCACGCCGAGGCACCTGGCGGTCTGTGGCACAGCCACCGCTTGCTTACGCACTGCGGCCAGCAGTCCACGAAATTAACCGATCGCTTAACCACAACCTTCGTATGTGAATTGAACCGTCCCTTCATTTACTTTTCCTAACAAGTTACACCCAAAATTTCAACTCCAATGTTCCCAGCGTTACACTGGCTTTGACATTCACCAGCACATCATCGTTGATTGCCGTCCAGAAAGTATTCAAATCCGAGCCAGTTTCCTGCATTAAACCAACTTCTACACAATTTCGTCTCCAAAAATCAGAACACGTTTAGCTCACAAACAGTTTAATACGTCATTCCCCGATCGTCCTTATAGCGCACAACGTTATAGTCGGCTCCTAATGCACTAACTATCCTACGCACGTAGAATATACCTTTAAAGTCCATTTTAATCTTATCTTACAAGTCATCTTTCACAGTCTTCCAGGCTGTAATTTCTTTGTATTTCATGTGTTCCTCGTGACAGCGCCTGTCACATGTATAACCTAATCACTGTCACTCTCTTTGCCCATTAAACGGAGTCTATTTACCGACTACGTGACTACAGCAGCTCTATCGGATAGAACCCCGGTATCAGCCGCGAAACCTTGTAACAAATTCATTGAACACACTGTAGTAGAAAAGTGTTTTGTAATTTGAAGCTCCTTTGTATTTGTCTCTAAAGCTCATGTATAGTTTGTGTGCATGTCTTGTCTGTTGTTTTTAGCGGCCATGTTAGATTGCTGTGAATACAAACAGGAAACAGTGTGGAATATCTTGCTAAACGAGATATTGAAGGGTTTCGACATTCTCTCCTTCCTTGTAAATTCTGCTGACGCAGAGAGTGAGTTTAACTCAGAGGTGAAGGAAATTGCCCTTATGGTACAATTTCCTGTGGATACGGTACAGCGAACATCACTTGTAGCGCAAGGTCAGGGGTTTCTGTGTGGAAACTAGATTGAAGAGGGGAAAACAGAATGGAAACCAGTCAAAGAGGAGAGGAAAAAGACAAAAAGACGAAAATTGGAAAAACTTAGACAAGAAATGCCAGGAAGAGATTAAAAAAAGGTGGTAGACCGTGAGAAAAGAAATAAACTGGACGACGATTAGGAAAATGAAGGAACCAAAAAGGTATAACACGAGAGAAACAAAAGATGAAAATACTAATGAAGAAATAAACTGGAAAAGGAGAAAAAAGAGAGTGGTAAAGTTTTAGGAGTAAAGAAGAGGAATTCTCCGTAAGTGAATAAGAAAAAAATGATGGAAGGAAATGAGGAGGAGGAGGAGGAAAAGAAGAAGAAAACAGGTGTACTTGAGGCTCTCACAGTAGGGCAGCTCAATTCCCAAGGTGTCAGGCTGTGTAGGTTCGTAAATATTTGCCGACGTTTCGAAATATCGTCTACCTCCATCTTCAGGGTCAAGCAATAAAACGAAACGTCACTCTTTGGACTTTGACTATAAAGATGCCGGCGTACTATGCTTCGGAACTTCGGTAATATTTAGCCGTACAGCGCGACGTAACATTCCAGACAAAGAGCAGTAGAGACAGTAAATGGCAGTACGCAGCTACCCACACAACACGACGTAACATTCCAGGCAGTACGCAGCTACCCACACAACACGACGTAACATTCCAGGCAGTACGCAGCTACCCACACAACACGACGTAACATTCCAGGCAGTACACAGCTACCTGCATACGTGTTGCGAAGCAAGGCTTCTCGCGATCAGACCAACTGTGCGGTCGCCGTCGCAATGCCTGGTCATTTGTCTTGCAAAGCTCACGCAGTTTCTGTATTTCACCGCAACCGTCAGAACGACGGGCGTCGCTACGATCGCACAGGTGTTCGTCAACACAAGTGACGATTGCATTCCGTCAGAACTACTGCGAAGTATGTACGTCGACACGTGAGAGCGGGTTTTGTCCGTGTGACAAATGTAACTACGTCAGAGGGAAGGAAACGAAGCCCAAAATTATTTAGGGCGGCGGATTGCCTTCTTGTGGGGTGCAGAGTTGAGTAGATGTGTAATCGGTCCTACTGACTGTTCAAGACGAAGAGAGGACGTTCTGTGGAAATGTGAATATGAGGAGGGTTGTTACACAGAGCAGCTTAGCACGACCCGGCGAACCAAACGAGCAACATGTCTTAACGTCGCGCCGTCGCCTGAACAGAGAATGGACCAGTCTGCGGGACAATATCGTGGGATATCCTGCTCACTGTCACTTGAAACCAATTACACCACCCAACCACTATATATCACCAACCTCTAATTCCATAAGTAATATGCATTTTAATATTATACTCCCACCTAACGTCCAGACCGATTGCCGGCAGGAAGAACTGATCGTTCTCTTGTCGTCTACCTTAGAGCAAGTGCGGTCCACCCGGATTCCTACTTGATGGGTAAGGGGGCTCTTTACCAGGCGGTAAAATGACCGGGGCGTGTACCTGACTAGTCACGTCTATCTAGTGTCGCGGATAAGAGTGGGTGGAGCCATCCTCCGCTAACATGACGTGCCCACGTCACACTTTTTTGTACCGCACGCCTTGTTTCTTCAAAGTGACTTGAAAGTTCATAAAAATTCCCAGCTTCCCCCAGGTATGCTGCATGCCCCGCCCATCTCATAATGCTATAAACGCTCCGTGTTCTGTTACATAAGGCTTTCACTGCTCTAACCCCCCCCACCCCCCAACCTTTAACGACGACGACGACAACAACAACAACAAACGTATCCATATGTTCGGTATGAAACTGAATTTTCCATCTGTTCCTGTTACTTCTTAAATGTTTTTTACGTCGCAAAATATAGACCTATGCCGCCTTCGGCAGTCCCTCTGCCTGCATTGATTTTGTCTTCAATTTAAGAATTTTTTTTATATCTCCAAACGTACTCGTGTTTTGCAGAATATCATATTTTTATTCTGTTGTTTTAAAATTACTTTCCAGTGACGACACAACATGCGTTTCCATCCTCCTGTTGCGGTATCCAGTAACGCGTGTTTCAATACCAGGACATATAAACTGTTTGGATTCAATATTGTCTATTCTTAGTAACACAATTTCATCATTTTGATTTTGAAAGTTCTTTGGATTAATTCGTGCAGAGAAAGAAAGGGTTTCCTTCCGCTCCTTACTCACTCGCACTGTCTGAACGTGCACACTCAGCTTGCTGAAGATTCCACAGCGCGTTACAGTCAATATTCCAGGCTACATAAATACGTCATTCGTGCTGATGTGCTGACAAGGCTGACGTCATGAGAATCTATCAGTCACTCAGCTATCCAATAATTCCCTCTTTTTTAGAACTCGAAGCTTCTTACGGTATTGAAACAGTCCGCTACATGTTCCCATCCTAAGCCAGATGAATCCACTCCACAGGCACCAACTCCCTCCTTTAAATCCCTTTTAATATTATCCTCCTATCCACGCCTAAGTCTTCCAAGTGAACCCCTTCCTTTATATTTCTCCACTAATATCATGTAAGCATTTCTGTCCTCCGCCACGTTTGCCACATGACCAGCCCATCTCATCTTCCCTCATACGGTAACCCTAATAGTGTTTTGTGTGCAGTTGAAATCATGAAACTCCCAGTCTCCGGTTACTCCCTGCCAATTAATACCAAATACGACTCTCAGCACCCCACCCGCAGACTCCCTCAGGCTCTGATGTCCCCTTAACGAGACAGACCAAGTTTCACAGCTGTGCAAAATAACGGGTAAAATTATAATTACTGCGATCTTTACAAGTAGCGAAAGGGAAGGCATGACATTTTAGACATATTTATATCGATTCTTCAATTTAATCTGGCTTTAATTTATTGGAATTATTCCATTTAAACACCTGCAAACATGACGCAGAATTCTAAGTGCACTCCTATTCAGAATGTCACACTTGTGACAGACTCAAGCAGCGGCCACTAAGACAGGTGCTGTCTGTCACCACTGGCATCGACTTATTAGACACTGAGACAGACTCAGCAACCGGGTGGCTGGTTATTCGTGCCCATTCATCAGGACGTCAGACGAAGATGTGTGAAATCCAGTATGGCTGACACTTAAATCACAGTTAACATTCGTTGATGATCTAATGACCCGTGGGCAGTGAACCGGTCTGTCACCACAGCCAGAACTTCACCTGGAACTTTCTTGGCAAAGCTACTCTTGCTCTGCAGCAGGCACAGTGGCCTATAGATTACAGGCTTGAAAACGTAGACGGAGCGAATAACTAACTCGGTTGGGTTTATTACAGCAAGATGACGTAAATAGCCCTTCATATACTGGGATTACCCACAATAATGTTTAAATATTCGGACCGTACCGCGCAGTAAACACACTCCGAGTCGGGTATACAAACCAGAAAGTTAATGTTGTATAGGGAAATAATCGCTGTTTGTTCTCAGATCCACACAAAACACATAAATACACTGTGTGGGCAGAACGTAGAACTGTTGAGTGTCAAACCCGGCGATATGAAACGCAGCCAGTAGCTTTCAAAGATTAAGCAGCTGACTGACTGCACGTAAAAAATAAACACTTTGTCGAAAATTAAAGCCCCTGCCCTGAACTCGGCCAGCTGGAGCTGTGGACATTCCGCGACATCTTTATTGCTGTTTCTCGGTCACCCCAACCTTGAATAGTTTCAGAATCGCCAGTTCTTTTCAGTCCCTAATGTGTAATAATTCCAACTGAGCGGTCTGCGATAAATACAGTGCTCAGTAAGTATAAATGCCCCAATAAGCACCTAACTAATCATTCTAAAAATCCAGAAGTCATAAGGTCACTGCAAACTTATCGAATGTACTTGAGTGAATGTTATTGGTGTATTAGAATTTGCACTCTTGACAGACTTTACATACAATTTGACGACACTTTGCAGCAGGTGGATCACAAAGTGCCACTCTGAACGAGAATAATACACGACACGAAGCAGCCGTAACTTACATTAATATTATCAACATCAATATTATCATCATCATCATCTTCATCGTCATAAACTTTGTATTTGTTAAGCACACAAAATTGTGGAACACAGAACGGATGGGACATGCATAGCGCTTGCAACACAAGAAATGCCTAAAAATTTGTATCCGGAATATCTGAATGAACAGTGACAAATAATGTCACGGCCATGTAAAACGCTTCTTTTTTGGAGTGGATTCTGAAATACAAAGTAATTTTAAGCTTGTGAATTTCTGGCTGAAGACTTCGTGAATTTTCACACAGTGTAAACAACTTGAAAGGACAGAACAACATTTACCCAGCAAGCTAACTGAATTAAATCCTCCCCCTTTACTTTAATTATTCTGTTAAGATTCCGCGGAAGAAAAGTGACGAAAAAAGTTACGCTGTATTAAAAATGTTGCTGACACTTGCAGCTAACAACTTTGAACCTAGTTTAAGCTCGCTTCCTCCACACTCACTCTGTATTCTCTTGGTTTCCAAGTACGTGAATCTCTGATAACACAGAACAAGAAAGGAATCATATACAGGCCTCCAAAGCGCACACCCTTCACAAGCCTTCCATGATATAACTGCTGCATTTCAAATCAAACTTAATCATTACCAACAACATTCTGAAGGACAACGCCATTAATACTGCATGCAGCATTACCACGCGTTATTTACAATATTATTTGCATTTTGTGTCCTAATTACACGCAGCACGATATTTCATTCCACGTCATTTCCGCCTCTGTGGGTATCGGAGAACGTAACTGCGGCACCAATGGCCGCACGGTACGAACACATTTCCTTCATTTTTAAAACCATATTTCCCTCAATAATTACTTCCCAGACGAAAGTTTACAAAAGATCTGTTTGGGCTAAAAATGAGACGGTGGAGAATGTGATACTGATGGGGGACCACAGAGCTACATGTAGTACTGAAGGGGGAACAGAGAGCTGCATGTGGTAATTAAGGGGGAACAAAGAGATGCATGTGGTACTAAAGGGGGAACAGAGCTGTATGTGGTACTGAAGGGAGAACAGAGAGCTGCATTTTGTACTGAAGGGGGAACAGAGACCTGCATGTAGTACTAAAGAGGGAACAGAGAGCTGCATGTGGTACTGAAGGGGGAACAGAGAGCTGCATGTGGTACTGAAGGGGGAACGGAGAGCTGCATGTTGTAATGAAGGGGGAACAGGGAGCTGAATGTGGTAACGAAGGGAGAAAAGAGAGCTGCATGTGGTACTGAAGGGTGAACAGAGAGTTGCATGGGGTGCTGAAGGGGGAACAGAGAGCTGCATGTGGTACTGAAGGGAAAAGTAGAGCTGCATGTGGTACTGAAAGGTGAACAGAGAGCTACATGTTGTACTGAAGGGGGAACAGAGAGCTGTATATGGTGCTGAATGAGGAACGGAAAGCTGCATGGGATGCTGAAGGGGGAACAGAGAGCTGCATGTGGTACTAAAGGGGGAACAGAGAGCTGCATGTTGTACTAAAGGGGTAACAGAGAGCTGCATGGAGTGCTGAAAGGGCAACAGAGAGCTGCATGGGGTGTTGAAGGGGGAAAAGATAGTTGCATGTGGTACTGAAGGGGGAACAGAGAGCTGCGTGGAGTGCTGAAGGGGTAACAGAGAGCTGCATGGGGTACTGAAGGGGGAACAGACAGCTGCATGTGGTACTGAAGGGGGAACAGAGAGTTGAATGTGGTACTGAAGGGGAAACAGAGAGCTCCATGTGTTACTGAAGGGGGAACAGAGGGCTGCATGTGGTACTGAAGGTAGAAGAGGGAGGTGCATATGGCACTGAAGGGGGAACAGAGAGCTGCATGTGGCGCTGAAGGGGGAACAGAGAGCTGCATATTGTACTAAAGGGGTAACAGAGAGCTGCATATGTCACAGAAGGGGAACAGAGAGCTACATGTGGTTCTGAAGGGGGAACAGACAGCTGCATTTGGTAATGAAGGGGGAACAGAGAGCTGTATGTGGTACCGAAGGGGGAAAAGAGAGCTGCATGTGGTACTGAAGGGGGAACAGAGAGTTGCATGTGGTACTGAAAGGGGAACAGAGAGCTGAATATGTCCTAAGGAGGAACACACACCTGCGCTATGGTACTGAAGGGGGAAGACAGAGCTGCATATAATACTGAAGGGGGAACAGAGAGCTGCATGTTGTACTGAAGGGGGAACAGACAGCTGCATGTGGTACTGAAAGGGGAACAGAAAGCTGCATATGGCACTGAAGGGAGAACAGAAAGCTGCGTATGGTACTAAAGGGGGAAGAGAAAGCTGCAATAAGTACTTAAGGCGGAACAGGGAGCTGCATTTGGTACTGAATGGGGAACAGGGAGCTGCATGTGATACTGAAGGGGAAACAGTGAGCTGCATGAGGTACTGAAGGGGGAACAGAGAGCTGCATGTGGTACTGAAGGGGGAATACAGAGCTGCATCTGGTACTGAAGCAGGAACAAAGAACTGCTTGTGGTACTGAGGGGGGAACAGAGAGCTGCATGTGGTACTAAATGGGGAACAGAGAGCTGCACGTGGTACTGAAGGGGGAGCAGAGAGCTGCATGTGGTACCGAAGGGGGAACAGAGATCTGCATATGGTACTGAAGGGGGAACAGAGAGCTGCATGCAAAGTTCTGGTTTGGGAAACTTGAAGGAAAGGGGCCGTTTGGAAGCTCTGTCCTCAGTTCAGATTAAAGTATTACATTGTGATCAAAAGGCGCAGATTGGATGAAACTGGTCCCTGGTAAGGGACATGGTATTTGATCTTGTGAACGCGGTTATGAACATTCGGTTTGCACGACATTTGTGGAATTTATTGACAAACTGAGGAAGAGGTAGCTTATCTAGCAGTCTTATGGATGGAAGTAATTTTGTTTAGTTTGTTTGTTTCGTTCTTTGCTTTTTTGTTATTCTTTCCACCACGCCGGCAGTCAGTACATTACAGCATCGCACGATGGTCCCCACAATCACAAAGCGCCTACCTGTACATTCGTATGAAGGATTAATCTCGTACCCAGCAAGACCACCGGTCGTTTTCTTCCCGATTCACACTCAAGTCTCAAGAGATCACACCTGCAGCAACCAAAAAGATTCCTTCTGCACATTATTCACTGAGGCAACTAAATGCGACCCTCACTACGACCAACAGCAAATAGTAAAGATAAATATGTCCCTAAAGGGAAACCAAGAGTGCACGTTGCTGTTAATGCTGGTAACATCTGCCGGCGTGGTGTAGCTTATGTGACGTTGTGTGTCAGGAAGTGTGCAGTGGCAGAACTGCTGCAATATCAGAAGTGCTCTGTACCTTGAAGGAGAAGTGGTACCTATGGGTACCGCTTATTTTAAGGTTAAATAACAAAAATCTATGGCTGTATAATCTATATGTGATGTCAGTTTTGTCCAAAGCACAAATCCCTACTTCCCTAAACGTCGCTGGACTTCTGAAGCTCTCTGGCAAGTACAGTCTGAACTTTGCACACACACACAGACGCAGTGTCTGTACCTAATGAACTGTACTTGTTCAGCCTAACACAGCACAGGTTTATTTTAATTTCTTACTTCGACGTGTGCGCTACATGTTTCGGCCTGTACTCAGGCTATCCTCAGGCATGTCAACACAAAATCCTTACAAAGGAAGACAGAATTAGAATCTAAGGGCCCTTGTCTGCTGCTGCTATTTTTTATAATATTCAGACTTAAATATGAAAGTATAAGATAAATAATTTTTAATATATATATATGTATATATATATATATACACGAAGACTTTTATTCGCTTTTGGTCCTTGTGTGCTACAGGAAGCTTTAGTGTTAAAGTTCTTCTATAATTTGGTGCATTTCAATTGGCGCGGCGTCATCTGACGTACAGTATTTTTTTTATATAAAATTCTTCTTTGAATTCCATTTGCAGATTGTGAGCCAGGATATAGCTGACGGTGTGTGTAGTGCGACAGACAGACAGATAGTCACAGTTTGTTAACAGTCTTTATATAAATTTTTAAAAATTATTTGGGTCCTACTATTTTATATTTTATGTTTTAACATTACATAACATGACGACTGCACGGTTTTTGTATTGATTTGCCTGAGGATAGCTGAAGTACATGCCGTAACATGTAGCAAGCACACATGTGTAGGTAACAAACTGAATTAAAATAAACCTGTGTTGCGTCAGACTGAACAAGTGCTGTTTACTTAGCAATAAATTCAACAGGACGGCTTCCATAACGATCAGTGTGTGTACTGACTGTGACGACCACATTAGCCGAATTAACTTCTTATTTTCGTAAAGGAGAAGCGGTGTGCTTTCTGTAATGTAGAAAATGAATTTATATGCATTATTTTCATATATTTTATACTTCAACTGCAGAACCCACCCACCTCACCAAGTTTATGCTGTGTGTTTTTTGGCACAAGTAACACACCTGGCACTAACTGTACTGGCCTTGAACAGGTAAGATGGACGGAGCTGCTAAGGTAGCTTCATCAGTGTCAGCTGTCTTATTTACATAATAAAGAACAAACTACTGAACAGGATTCAGAGGACAGCTTTGTATTTTTCTAGGCTACCACTGGACGGGTTTTCGTGATATTTTGGGGACTTCTAAAAATTGTATCAGTAATATTCAAGTTTGGATAAAGTCGTACAAAAACACGCACTTTACATGAAAGCTCACATAAATACACGTTTGGTCCTAATAGTGCCATGGCATAACACAGCACTCTTCGAAAGCACACTGTTTCACTCGGAATGCCGTTACTCATTTATCTATTGGACAATCCGTCGTCGCTGTGCCAAGCCACACGGCGTCAGTCACCGACCTGTCACCGCAGTGAAACGGGTTCCGTCGCGGGCCAGTCCATGTGTGATTTGTGGTACACCAGAACTGTACATTGCGCCTGTCATTATCATCGCACCCATTCTCCGTACTTGTCACCGACAGTGGGTAACTTTGTCAATTAACAGCGTTGTTAAATAACACAACTGTGCATTTCTGTTCCTTAAATAAATGTATATACAGATAAATAAAAGGCACGATATTTCAGCCACAAACTCTTCTTTCAGTTATATATGTATATATATAAAATCTGACAAGAACTGTTTTATTAAACTTCGAAGTCTTAAATATATCTAAATTACATATAAACTGTCACTTCATGATATTTAATAGAGCGACGCGGTCTCCGTTACGAGGTCCGACCCAGTAATTCTGCTTACGAAAATAATCGACGGTTATCGATATTATCAATTGAAACATGTACATACCGTCTGTCGGTAAATGCAGAACTTTTGATATAGAATCAGAAGATTCACCTAACGACAGATTCAGATATGAGGCATGTGAATGTAGGACATATGCTTATAGACAATGATTCATTGTTATGTAATGATTTTTAGCAGAGTCGGCAAAATTGCTGGAAGGGACTCTTAGCTTCGTTACGTCTGGCTGCCTGTCTGCCAGTCCGCATGAAGCAACTCGGCTTCTACTTGACGGATTTTTTAAAATTTGATATTTGTGGATTTTTCGAAAATCTGTCAAGATAATTCAGATTTCATTAAAATCTTACAAGAATAACGGATACTTCACATGAAGACCAACATACATATTTTACTACCTCTCGCTCAGGTCTTCTTAGAATGAGAAATGTTTCAGTAAAACTTTGTACAAAGAATCACAACACACATTTTATGTTTAATACATTTTTTTTCGAAAATCGTGCCGTTTATGAGATAATGTGGAAAAATATGGCAATGCCAGACGGGCGCAGAAAAGACGCAATTTGCTTACCGGATAACGAAGGCAAGAACAAAAAGACACACACTCACAGCATTTAATATTTATTGCTTCATAACTGATTAATTCCGTCTGACCTCGTTAAATATTTTACAGCAGCACTTACACAAACTGAGAAACTACGCATCGACTTATCTGCAAGTACGATGGGTTTAGCCAAATTTTGCGTCTGAAGAAGGCCACGAGCAAACGAGCATTCTTTTGTTTCCAGTCGGCATTTACATGTAACGCGTGTAAATAGCGCATATTGATTGGAATATAGTCTGTTTAAAAAACTGGTGCGTATAATGTTCATAGTTGCAAGGTTGTGCAACTGTCCCAACATTTTTGCATACCGACAGTAACATGTAACTACAGAACACACATACACACATAACGCTCTGTTGAGTTTCCAACGCGCAGTCCTTAAGAGTAGGCGCCATATTGATACAATGTTTCGTTTTTTGAACAGTCCCTTTCTTGTTAACATTATAATGCTGTAATTAAAGCCACATAAAGCGGTACATACAGAGATGGTTGCTTCCCTTTATCATACCGTCGCTAAGTTACTACCGTTGCTGGCAGTGCACTTTTAGTGATCGAGTTTTAGCCTGCAACTTTCGTCCGTAACTTCCTTTCGTGATAAGCAGCACCGCCATTGCTGTCGCTATACGGTCACACAGCATGATTCTTGACGTTCCACACTCGATTAATTCCACGCATGTTACACCATTGAAGTGTGTTCCAGTGAGTTCTCTGCATTCACAAATAACAACAAGCGAATTAACACACACTGTTACACTTTTTAGTGCCTGTTTTCTTAATATTCACTAGGAAAGCACTATTAATATAAACCACCGCAACTGGTTCGACTGTGGGCAGGAAGACTACTGCTGCTTGCTTAATCGGGTGGAATCGGAAAGGAGTTCGACAGTTTCCCGTAATGAGGCGAATGCTAGCAAAGAATAAAGTACAAACTTTCTAAAAAAAGGGTCACTTTTCACGTTGGCAGGTTTCAGGTGGCATTCTTCCAGTGATGTGGAGCATCATTAGTGTTGCAACGTACATTTCTGAATATTGCAAATTAAAAGAGCTTAGGAAAAATGCAAAATTTGATAACCGACACTTTAAAAGCTATGTCAGCCGTACTATGATACAGTCTGCCTCGTAACTGTTGTTTTGTGTAACGACACTCTATCATGTACAATGTCTCTAGAGCATTGAATGAAATATTTAAGAAAGCATATGGCAAGCCTCGTGTGATTCGAGTGTCATAATAAAAAGCTGTAGCTTGTTTATAATTACTAATCCAGATCTGGAAATCTGGGGCTGAAAGAAACCGTGAGACTGGTTATTCCATAGGATAGAAAGCATTTCTGGGTTTACAAGCGAAATATCTAGCCACCTGCCTAGAACACAACTTTAAATTACGACGGTCTCACTGTAGTTCTTACAATCTTGAGGCGCGTCATCCCCATTGTGTTGGTTCAATAACAAAGAATTTTGTTTATTACACGTACAGTCGAACACAACTATATTTTACCTAGTAGTACAGTAAGAATACAACTACATGTTTCGGCCCTATATGTGGACCATCTTCAGGTTGAGATTCAACTTACAGATCAGCTATAAAAGATGTGTGGGGTGTTTATCTGGGGATTGGTTGGGGGGGACGAGATGTCGTTGTTTCAGTAGTGGGTACCATGACCTAGGGCTGTTACAAGTGGATTTTTCTTTAGTTGTTTATGTACACATGTCAAGTGGGTTACTACACTTATGCTAAGGGTATGTTACCCTTAGCATAAGAATAGTAACATACCTTCTTTGTAGTTCTTACAAAATCAAAAACAAATAACGACTACGGTTCATACCAGTTTATTTTAGTTGCATTCGTTAAATAATGTTGCTAGAATGCATATTTATAAAGCAAGTTTCCACTGCGAAATGTCATGGCAAGTTGCTCGTTCTTACTGCGCATTTAGAGCCTCCTTTTACTTCTAACGGCTGGTGTCAAAATTACCAACTCGAACGTCTGTATTAATGTTTCTGTCCCAGAATCAGCACAGATATGCTACGTGGAAACAGGACACAGTGCCGGCCCTACAACCACGAAATTTTATAAATTTTTGGGCACTTTCGCACAGCCACTCAAAGCGCCTATTGTCTCCGTCATTTCCATCAGACTCTATGTCTGTCTGTCCGTCCGTCCGTCTCTCCACATGCAACAACGCGGCTTCAACTACACGAATTTACCTAAAATCTTATACAGCGACTTTCACGAAAATCTGTCGGTAAAATTCGTATTTGATTAAAACCGGGCCAAAATTTCGGACACATTGTATGAAGACTTGCGTAGTTTTATTGCTGCCGGAGATATTACATTGTCATAAAGACGCTCTGTTCGAGTGAAATGGTATCAGGCCTTTACAGTAACCAATGAGGTAAAAAGGGGACGCCAAGGCGCCGCAACGTTCCGCTGTATATATTTATATTGCCTGTCTTGTCGTTTGTAATTACAAGCGATACACTTATAGGCGTCTCACAGCGTCAGAGCGAGAAACTTTTATCTCATATCTGCAACGTCCTGCTTTCTCCGAGCACGTCCAACCAAAACGGCTTTCAAGCAAGCTGCAGTCCGTAATAATGGGGCAATTTCTCGATTTCATATCGTAATATTTGCAGAAGCGGCCGCCGGAAGTTCAGCTCCATCGTCATGTGCAATACTTGAACTGACTACATGCATCGGGGTCTTCTGAAGAAGCTGATATTTTCTCAGGTCTTAAAGGAATTTCCGGAGTTTAATGCACCCCGATTTCAGCACCGTGTTCACAAAATCCCACTTCTCCCTACCCAATGCCATATCTATCGACTCCACGTCGCCCCATTCCTGCTGTTTAATTTTTATCAGTCTCCCATTCAAGCTGTCTAACCAAGTACCCACGCGTTAAACATTAAACGCACTGTCATTTGAGTCCAGTGAATTTGCAGGTGTTTGTATGTCAGCTAATCAGATTTGCTTTGTGTTAAGGCCACTGCCATAATGCTGATTAGCTAAACAGTAGCTGTTTATTGTGAAGAAGCTCACAACAAACACGTAAATACACTGAGTGACAAAATGTACAGGTATTAATGTTAAACTGGGTGGTACACATAGTTACCACTGCATTTAAAAGATTAAAGTGCGCGGATCGGTGCACTGCGCTGTGTATGATTGTCTCATTAAGGTTACTTTGCACTTGGGACTGTGCGTTAATATAGGCCTAAGCCGATAGATGGCAGGCTGGTGCTGTACTTCCACTAAATTTGATGTTAAGAGCTCGCGTAGGTTTTGTGCTGCGGTGTGGATGGTAAATGGCAACTGGCTGCGGTTGGAATTGTCAGATTTTAAACTTTAAAGCCCACTGGTCACTATATGTACCGCCAATTTAACATTCAACAATTCTACGTTCTGCCCACTCAGTGTATTTATGTGTTTTGTGTGTATCTGAGAACAAACAGCGATATAATCGCTGTAAATTTTATGATGTGTACAGCAGGCACATTATTTTGTCATGTAATATCGGAATGAGCAAAGACATTAAGACTTCTAACTTTGACCACGTGATCACACAAACTTAGGGCAAACACACAACATAAAGACACTCACATGCCGAATATTCATCGCCGAAATCAATAACAAACCTTTTCAAAAAAATTAACTGGACTGTGAAATAGGTTGCACATTATTCCCACATTTCCTGTTACAAACCAACAAAATATTCACGTTTTCAAAGCCAATTCCAAATCCTCCTACGATCATAAAATAAATTAACGTATTTCAGAATATATCTGTTTACCTCAAGATTTCACAACTCCTGTCTTGGTCGGTATCAGTGGCAACAAAATCAGCCCTCCGGCTGTGCGTGTTTGCTCTGTGTAACGGTACGTTTAGCGTTCAAGACGATGTTGCTGGCCGTTCGTGTCGCTGTTCGTAACAGAAACATCGGGGAGAGGTGAGAAAGGCGCTATTTCTATGGGTTCCGGTTTGTATAACCGAGATGGAGTGTGTTCACTGCGCGGTACGGACTGCATGTTTAAATACAAGCTTATTCTCAAAGAAATAATTTCTTGTAATGAAGGGTTTTGATACATATGTGTGTGTGTGTGTGTGTGTGTGTGCGTGTATATATATATGTGTGTGTGTGTGTGTGTGTGTGTGTGTGTGTACATGAACGGCGTTTTTATCTGTGTAAGTTTTACAGTTTTGTTAAGTCAGTTGTTCCTCCGTTCTTTTTAAATCATCCACTCACACGCCTTCAGTTCTCCCCCGTTGCACCCTATAGCTCTCTCTCTCGCCCTTTCTCTCTCTCCCTCTCTCTTCCAATACAGCTCCATCCAAGTGTGAGTTCAGGCTTCCGCCGCGAAGTAGATGAGATCTGCACTCTTCTGTGATGTTACGTAACGTGTTGTGGTAATTCATTACAGACGTTTCGGGACAACCTGTAGGTCCCAAAAGTCGGTAAGAAATTGCCAGTACACTGCGTAAATACCAGTACACTCTGCGTAATGTCCCAGAAGAGCGCAGATTTCATCTCCATCCAAAGATATCGACCAACCATATCCAGCCACATTTTTCAGCTGATCAGGTGTCGTGAAACTTCCAACATCTGACGACAGTTTGTTGCACGACAAGATTACGTTCAGATGTACGTTAACTGGTTGGATTTTGTGACAGGGGCTGAGTGCCTTTGGCGCAAAATATTTTGCGATGACATCGAATATAATGCCGTGAAGACTGTCCGTAGTAGTGCATGACTAAGAGACAAAATGACTAATCTGCTTATTTACAATTTATATACAATTTACGCTATGAAATTTACTACAGTCATGTAGTTATGCTGGCGCGAGTCCGTTCGATTTCGGAAAGCTAGTGCCCATCGCTGCTTCATCCAGAGGCTCAAGTCTGCTGAGGGAAGTTTGGCGTACGTGAGAAACTGTACTTGTGGTGAAATATTATGCAAAATGGCAGAAATTACGATAGCTGAGAAATGCTGGGAAGTCTCCTACATTTATGTCAAGAACTAAAACTGACTGAATGTTTATGTGCACTCAGTGAGGCTGCTGTTATCAGGTTCGTTATTGAATTCTGTGGCAAACGGCGGAAATTGCAGTCCGAATTCTACAGCTTCTAACACTGCAATTTATCCTCGCCAAAATCTGTCCTTCTTCGTAAGTACTTACTAACATTCATAATAAGAGACCCATCAGAGCTAGCATTGGTTTGGGGTGAGAATTTGTAAACTCTGTAAAAGTTGATAATCAAGGGGGCGCCAGAAACAACAGTAAAATATATCAAGTAATCCCACAGTGATTATTTCCGTCGCGATCTTCTAAGTTGTGACACTGTGTATTCCTGCCAATGTGTAACAAATTTGCCTAACCCTTCAGGGCGATCCTCCGGCTTGTGATCCTTCCGCTGGCCTCTTCTCCTCGACCGATCCAACCCCCTCAGCAGCTCAACCCCAGCTGCTCTGTACGACCTAACAACTATCCCACACTGCTGTGTTCCGCCGTAATCATGAAGGCGGCGTATAACTGTCGGCAATTCGGTGTCCAGCATTTGGTTGTCACAACCAAGAAGGTGAGAGTCTGCTTTATGCTACAGTGCAATTAGGCCTGCAAACGCCCAATATTTGCAGTACTGTAGTTACTCTGTCGCTATAAAACAAGACACTCTGATAGTTGTTTATACGTTTGCCAGAAGGCAGTAACTGCCTAAGAACTCTGTCGTTATGAAGCAGTCAAATTAGGCATTTTTGTTGCAGTAGATAGCAAGATTTGAACACTTGCAAAAATAAAGTTGGCAGCAGCAGCTCTACTTGGGAGTTTCGTACAAAGACTTTGAATGGTGATGATGAAGTGCGTGTTAATGCATCATGTTTCACAGCACATGACTGGGAAGGTGTTGGGCAGACGGGAATAGTAAATTGAGAGGAACTGAGTGTTTGGAGGCGACGAAGGGGTGACAGTTACAGGGTGAATTTGGGACATTAAGATGCTTCGAGTTTCCTGCGACCAGATTCTTCGAAGGAACCTAGTGCCTCCATATTCAGAGGCAAACAATCCAAGGATCCCATGAGGATGGCGACATTACCGTCCGCCGAAACGTCACGTCCAATAAGGCTTGACGTTGCAGGTACAGCGCTCTGGAAACTTCCAATCTCGAAATCTGGAATATGTTAACTTCTATTTCTCATATTCCATTCAAGCTACTCAACTACCGAGTGCTAAATTTTGTGTTTTGTTGACCGTGCATCTTATTACATTCTTTGTAATTAACCAACTCGACCCACAATTCTTTTTTTTAATATTTGTTTATTCCAAATCTCTATGTGTTTCGAGAAACCAAGTGCTCATCATCAGGAGAGCCAATTGTATCAATACGACCTGTGGTATATGTCACTGCACGTAGTTGACCGTGGCGTATGCAGATTTACCTGCATACCACACGGTCACCTACACCTACCATAGATCGTATTGATACAATTGACTCTCCTAATGATGAGCACTTGGTTGCTCGAAACATGTAGAGATTTTGAATAAACAAATATAAGAAAAAGAATCGTGCTTCAGGTTGGCTATTTACAAAGATTTTACCGAATGTTAAATTAAAACTCGGAATTAAGACAAGGTGCTGTTATTGATTAAGTTGGTTTAGGTCAGACACGTCACAGGAACTGTGCGCCGTCAGCACTTGTGCGTAGAAATTTCAGCGGGTTCGTGTTGTTGTAATAAGATCAAGGTTGAGTCCGCTTTTGACTATTCACACCAAGGTGGTCAAGGTCAAGGTTTCCTTTCTTCTGCGATAAGAGGCTGCCACATATGTCAGAAGAAAGGGGCTTCCGGAAATCACCGTCGTTATTTTATCAAACGACAAGTCCGGCCCTGGGGCCCATCCAGCCTCCTATACAGTAAGTACCGGGTTATTTTCTAGTAGTACAGCGGGCGGGGCGTGAAGTTCACCCCCATCTAACACCGAGGTTAAAAAAGAGTAGAACTATACCTCTACTCCGCTTCTGGGCTTTCATGGTCTGTAGTAAGTTAATCTGTACCTATTTTACCTTCACTATTTTATCGGACAACTTCATTTGGTTTCTTCTAATCTTGTCATTTATCGTACCACTGCAGCCCAGCGACGAAGTAGCTGTAATCAGAGACAGGCGTTAGTTGTCAATGAAAGTAAGGTGTCACTCACCAGCACGTAGACGGCGAAGGGCATGACCACGACAGCGACCAGCAGGTCTGCCAGCGCCAGGCTGACGATGAAGTAGTTGGTCACCGTCTGCAGGGTTCTCTCTCTGCACACGGCCATGATCACCAGGACGTTCCCGAACAGCGTGAACATTGGAAACAGCACCAAGATGAGGGCCCAGTAATTGTAACTGGACACGACGTCACTCAGCGTCCCATTGTTGCAGGAACCGTTAGTCCACGCCGTGGTGCTGCTGCAGTTCGACGGTGAGTCGTCCCCACCCATCACACTTTGCACTTCAAACGTACTGTTAAACCCGACGTTACTGTTCACGAAGTAATCACCGACATCTTCAGCGATAAACACGATTGAATTTGTGGAATTTAAAGACCTGTTGTAAAACGCTGTGTGGAAGAAAGCGGAAATATCATCGCTAGCATTGTTGGTTGTTTCATAGTAATTTGAACTGTTGAAAGCTGAATGTACAATGTGGTTTGTGTCGTTTACAGCGAAAACTCCTTCTTCAAAATAGTTTTGCTGTTGCTGATTTGATTGTACAAAATGTTTGTTGTTGTTGTGGTTGTTGTGTTCTGGGGAAGACGAAGTCGATGATGAAGTCACCATGGACAGTAATGATTTTGTAACATTCGTCATCTGAGGTTCACTTTTTTCTGTATTGGTGGCTGTCATTTGGACTATTTTTGTTCCTGATATTACTTCCCTTCGCACAGCTATCGGGCCGCACTGCAGTTACCCTTCGATACGATCAGAGGCGCACCGTTTGACATTCTCACACAGACGCACTGTCATAGATGGCGGCTAGTGACTACTCGCGAGAGGAACAATTTGCTTTATGTATGTTAATCGACCCCCCCCCCCTTTGAATTTCACGTGGTGCAGACTGTCAAATCCCTACCAGATGTTGACATATATCATTGCAATATACGTTACTGTTGGGACGTTACAGGGAGTTTTCAAAATATTTCACTAATCTGCAAATCATTGGTCAGAATAGCGGATTGAATCTGTCGTCCTCTGCATGCATTTATTTTGGAATTACGTGAAAATATAATCTTCAGACTCTTCCACATGTTTTGATAAAGCTCAGATTTTTTGCAAATATGTATGTTGAAATATCTCAACTGTAAAATGCCTCCAGTTGCACGATGGAGTGTTCAGATCAATATTTGAAAGAGTTCCATTCCTAACTCTTGTTACAAAGACGTGCCTTCACGTACATTAAACACATTATACTTATATTGGCCAAAATATGACCTGTAAAAATTAAATATTCGCTGTCCACAAGCAAAGTGATACAGCTGCTGGCTCTCCTGTCTCTACACATCTCAAACCCCACAGAGGCTGGCACACTAGCAAGACCATGACGATAAATTAAATATCTGGCAATATGTCCAACTATATAAAAGTGTTGTTTGTGTCCATAATTCATCACAGTCACATCGCGTTTTTGTTCCTAACAGAGCAAAATATATTTTTAATAGACAACCCGTATCTTTGACCAATTTTTATATATAAATTTTATATATTTACATGCACGCCAGAATGAACATTCAACAGTCAATTAACAACCACAAGTCATAAATGTATTACACTCGCACTGTTTCCGGTAGGACCAATCAAACCATGAAACTGCACACATTTTTGCCATTCCGTTCCAACCCCCCAGCACACTACGGCCACATCTACTAACTGCAGACTGACCACAATTACTTACTCATTTCTCGACACCCACAAACATCCAGACGTGTTCAAACTTAGAAATCTCGTGAGCTGTTCGTTTTCACAACTCTTACACTGCACAGACTGAAGTGGTGCTTGTGTTTGTACCGCTACTTTGAACTAGAAACTTGCTGACGACTGGAATAGAAAAACGTGTGACAGACTGACGCACTGAGCACAGAAAACACGCCGATTGTGTTTACATAACCAACAGGTACATTTGTATACACACACACACTCACACAAATTCGAGCAGCGCACTGCACACCAGCAAGTGTCTGTCTTACTCTCGCGGATACCAACAGTGAACAGTAATGTTGTGCCTTCTGTAGCCGTGCTGTTGAATGGGACATATTTTGTACGGTGTTACATCGCTCGTGGTAACAGGATTCTGAGCTTAATGACAATAATAAGGCATAACAGATTATGTTATTTTGGCCTATGTAATATTTTTACGCAATCCTGTACAACGCAATTTAAACTGATCTTGGTAACAAATTAATTTTCTTGTCTACCAAGTCCTAATTTTTAACAACACCGAATTTATGTTCTTACAAATATTTACGTGTTTATATCTTTAGAGAAGGGAGCTACAGTACGTGGGTTTGCTTCCAGAAATTCTGCGAATTACATGCATACATAAACACACACACACACACACAAACACACATACGCCACAGTTACGTTCATTAGTAATCGGTGTTAAAATAAAGCTCTTGGAATTAAAATATGTTAATCGCGAACATCCTTCAGCACAGTACAGTCAGGTTAAAACAGCTCTGCCAACTACAGGAAACTCACGAAATATATAATTTGATATTGTTAAAGAATGAATTCAGCTGGCGTCCCAGACGTCCAATCGTGATTTCAAGAACGACGCCGCAGTGTACGACATTTGGACGTGTTGAAGCGTCCGACGTCGTTCTCACCCGGCACTGAACTGCTTGAATTGACGGTGAGGGGTCGAACTGACCCTGCGCGGGACAGGGACACGCCCTCACCCCACCATCTGGCCTGAACAAGCACACAGAGGGAACCACATACTGAAATATTGCATGGGCCCAAACCTTCTGTTTTATTTATTTGGCACTGATTTATGTTTAGATTTATCATTACTGCTTATTTAACGATCCTGTCAGCAGCTGATCAGGTGTAGCGTCAGATGGCTAATCAATTTAACAGCACGTGCAAAGAACAATTCGCACCTTGACTAACTACCTGCCTGCCTGCCATTGCCTACAGAAACTGGACAAAATCCTGCAGGTCTTGGAGCTGCAATTTGCAGTAGCGACTGAAACAAAAGGCAGTATAAACCATTCGATCAAGTCTTTCGGTTTTGTTAAAGTCAAATGCTTCATATTTCCCACTTTTATTTGACATAAGGCACAACCAGTCACCTCTGTCTAATGAAGAAGGCATGAAGCAGTGGAGCTGGAACGCTCCTCCCTCCACCCGCCTTCTTGACGAGCAGAGAAATAAACTGACCTTCGCGGATAATGCTGTTAATAACGTCATGTATCAACAAAATGTGCCTATAATTACTGGTTGCCGATAAATCTAACGCAGTTGGACACAGAGCCATCTAGACAATTAGCTGTCTAAACCACACACACACACAAACTGTGCCACACAACATTTTGAAGTTATACTGTAATAACAATGACAGTCCAACATAAAATCTCATTTCAATGAGCCTACCAGCAAACAGCACTGCCAACTGGCACATTTCAGAACGCCACACAACGCAGCATATTGGCCCCTCGAACGCTAGGGTCAATTTGAATTGTGTCTACAGATTCAGTCCGCACCGCGCAGTGAACACACCGAGTATCGGTTGTAAAAACCGGTCGGCTAGCACTGTGCAAGGGAGGAAACCTCCCTTTGTCGTGGGTTTCGTAAGAAACACGACCCACACGTGTCAATTAAAGAAGCCAAGACGTAAAATTAGAGGAAAGGAAGTAATTAGAACAGAAGCTAAGCACAGCGACAGACAGACAGACTGCTGCCACACTTAATTGTGAAATATCAACCGAGCGGCAAAAGAAGCCAAGGGCGAGCCGTCAGAAGAGTTCTGTGGAATGGAACAGCTCACGAGACCTGCAGCACTGCGATGATTGTGCGCTGTATCATTAACAAATGTAGTAATTTGCAAATAATTACAAGTTTGTAGGCTGTCACAGCGGTGAATGTGGAATGTGGCACCGCGCGACTGTATGACAGCTGCCGATCGAGAAATGGCGGTGGCTGTATGTGCATTGTTGGATGTGTATCATTGTGTAGTACAGTTCTTGGTTCAACGTAGCAAACTGATAGTAGCAAATCCGCTGTCTTCATGTGACCAAGCGACACACAGGATGTTCAGGGAAACGAGGGATTGTTTAGACATTAGATTTGGTTTTGAAGGACAAAATTGTCTGCGTTTGTCACGCTTTCGTGACGCAATGCTGGGAGTTCAGATTTATGAAATGGCGTCCTGCTGCGCAGAACAAAGGGTACTTGTTTGGATAATCCATTTTTCGTTCCATGTGAAAATACCGTGAAATTAATAATAAATTATTGGCAGAAATGTAACTTTCACGAAGATGTATCAAGTTGTGTAATTAGTTTAAAACGAGGAAGGGAGGGAGTTCTGAACATTATGGGGCACTTCCGGAGCGGAACTTACGTACAAAAGTATTTAAATAAAAATAGATTTAGATTAACTAAGCATAAGGTAGCAGAAGGTAATTAAAACACTTTTGTAATTGTGACACATTTCAGACACTTGAGAGAGATACGAACAATTCAAATGAAGTCATTACGGGCAGATGAAAAATGGGAGGTCCGCGCTAGCTGTCAATGTCTATGCAAGACGGGAAAAGTGCAATTCACAGAACCAAAGATTAGGCATCTTTGGTACTGAACTGAAAGTGTTGCAGATTTAATAAACAACATAAAGTGGGGGTGTCTGAGGGTGGGGTGCTGAATAGGGCATTTGGGTCTAGGAGGGAGGAAGTGACGGGAGACTGGAGAGAACTACACAGTGAGGAGCTTCATGATCTGGGCTGCTCACCAAAATATTAAGGTGATCACAAGCAGTAGAATGAGATGGGCGGGGCATGTGGAACGTACCGAGGAAAGATAAAGGCATAGAGGACTTTCGTGGGGGAAGAAGGAAAGAGGCCACTTGGAATACCTAGGCGTAGATGGGATGATGATTATGTCAATAATAATAACAGTAATAATGATAATAATAATAATAAAGAAACTTAAGGAAAAATTTGGAAGCTGCACCAGGAAAACATTCGATAGATTCACTACAAAAGATAGCTATACTTGGAACATCACACATAATACGGAAAGTACTGCAGTGTGAAGCTTGAAGCCTGAGCGGTGGGGATCACTGCTGGTTCAAGAGAAGTGCCGGGAAGAAAAGGCCTGTGACAAGAGACAATCATATCGAATAATAATAATAATAATAATCTGAAATAAGTGGAATGGTAGAGCTTTGGCTTGTTTAATTTGGCTCCGAGTAGGTAAAAGGTGTTAGCTGTTGTGAATAAAGTGATGAACCTTCGGTCTCCAACGAATGCGCAGAAATTCTTGACTGCTTGACGAAGCAGCAGCGTCTCAAGGACGGCGCTCCGTGGTATAAGTCACTTACTCGCTTAGATAAAAGTCGGTCTGAAAAACACTGGGTTCGAATCTCGGCCACTGCGAAACACAGCGTCCAGAAGGGGTCTTGGGCCCAATGGGAACCGGGGTTCCTTCCCGGAGCCAAAGCGGTCGGGTCGTAAAATTAACCACCCATTTCTCTCTAGTGTCGAGATTAAGAATGGGTGGAGCTATACCTCTACACCCACTATATGCCTTCATGGCGTGGTTAGGAACAATTTTACTGTTCGTAGTCTTCATGAAAGTCATTAGCAAACCTGTACATACCGGTAGCCATGTACAGGTAACTGTACGTACAGTAACCGGCATTACATGTACCGGTATGTACAGGTACCGGTACGTACAATTACCGGCACGTACATGTACCGGTATGTACAGTTATCGATATGCACAGGTACTGGTATGTACAGGTACCGGTATGTACAGTTACCGATATGTACAGGTACCGGTATGTACAGTTACCGGCATGTACATGTACATGTATGTGATGGTACCGGTATGTACAGGTACCGGTATGTACAAGTACCGCTGTGTACAGTTACCGGTGTTACACGTACCGGTATGTACAGGTACCGGTGTGTACAGTTACCGGTATTACACGTACCGGTATGTACATGTACTGATATGTACCGGTACTGCTATGTACATGTACCGGTATGTACGGGTACCCGTATGTACAGACACCGGTATATGCTAGTACTGGTATGTACCGGTATGTACAGGCACCGGTAAGTACTGGTTCCGGTACGTACAGTTATCGATATGCACAGGTATTGGTATGTACAGGTACCGGTATGTACAGTTACGGATATGTACAGGTACCTGTATGTACAGTTACCGGCATGTACATGAACCGTTATGTACAGGTACTGGTATGTACAGTTACCGATATGTACATGTACCGGTATGTACAGTTACCGGCATGTACAAGTACTGGCATGCACTGGTACCGGCATGTACAGGTAACGGCATGTACTGGTACCGGCATGTACAGGCACCGGTACGTACAGGTACCGACATGTACAGGTGCCGGCATGTATTGGTACCGGCATGTACATTTACCAGCATATAAAGTTACCGGCATGTACTTGTATCGGCATGTACTGTTACCGGCATGTACAGGTACCGGCATGTACTGGTATCGGCATGTACAGGTACCGGTTTGTACAGGTACCGGTATGTATAGGTACCAGTATGTACAGGTACCTGTTGCTTACCAATATCTACCTCCTATATAGACCTATTGCTGTGAAATCCATCGTTCAACAAAACTTCATTTATACTTTTTGTATTTACTTATATATTTATTATTGTTTTCCTTGCGTTTTCTTCGACGAAAACCAAGCAAATCAGCGGGGCGGTTTGCTGTGAGTGTCTGGATCAAGTGATGTGACGGCCACAAGTCGGTACAGTTCACATTAATAAGTGACCGAATGTTTGACGCTGCAGAAAAATGTAAAACATTTAAAAATGCTTAAACTGGCTGAGAGGTTTAGAGAAGACTTTCCTTGCATTGAAACGTACAAATCGTGTCATGTTGCAATCCAATGTTTGTACACACATGCTACAAACACAAAACCCAGTGTATGTACACACATGCTAAAAATACAAAACCCCTAGTTGCTTCCTTTTTATCTTCATTTGTTTCCCTGCAGAAGGCTGTCCAGAAGCCGAACAAAGCATGAAGTAAAAACACAGATTGCGTCTTTCTGTTGCCCGAATTTGATTCCTAAAGTGGCAACATAATTCCCCCTTCCCTCAGCGTCGAAAGCAGCTGTGGGCCGATCAAACAAACAAGAATGCTTTCTGTTTCTCCACAATTACAGCTGTCCCGGTTAGCAGTAAAACATTTGTCCATCTACTGCCGCGGTTCAGAATGCACGGAGTATAAATGGAGTTATACTCTCACATCCCCCCCCCACGCCCTCTCGTACGGTGATTCTAACAAAGAAACGGAGTAATTTTAATTTAAGAAGTATTGAATGACGAGCAACAGTGTAACTTTGTGCCTGTTGCAACAGAGATATGCCTGCACAAAACTGCTATGAAGAGCAATACGTAGTGTGAAAATTGGGTAAACAATAGTCAGCAAAGATTACTGCAAATTAATTACGCTTTACGTCGTGTAATTCCCCTTGAAGCCATGCCGTCCGCTTGGCACTATCTCTGGCGCGCACCACGTTTACAGCTCACGACACATCTGAGGAATGCTTTATGATTTATTAAAAACAGCTGTGAATTAGTGGCTCTCGGCTTCCGAAACTTCCCTTCGCCGTCACACACTAGCATATCATCCGTAAACAATGCCATTGGGATAACGTGAAATTTTTAATCCTGTAAAACTAACAAAAAATGAATTATGTTTAAAGACCGGAGTCGTACCGCGCAGTGAACTTATTCCCTGCCCTTATAAAAGCCAGTGACTGTGCGCTATACCGAATGTTATAGCAGGTTGTATTTAATATGCGGTATTAAATGTGCCGAAGGGGGAAAATAGTTTAGAAAAATGTATTCATATTTGTTATTAGATTCTCTTTAAAATAATATTAGTTGTAATTTACCAATATTAACCCACTTAACTTTTGGCGCCGGAATTATTTTTTTAATTTTAGCACACCTGTATATAAAATGTGAATAATACAGGAACCAAATACGTTAGAATTATGAAACAAACTGCACTTTGAAGAGAAAAAAACGGAAAGTGTGTACCATGTTTAAAATATTCAGTACCTATATTTGTTGAATAAATATATAAAATGCAACTTTAGAGGTTAGCGGTGCGGTACGACCACTATAGTTGATATTAGGCGTCAAATGGTTAATGTAATTTTTCGTTTATCAGAGCCGTCAACATTGTTGGCATGTATCCATGACAACTGTTATAAAGTTTTCATTGTTGAATTCACGTACCTAGACTTACCAAAGGAAAAGAAAAGACAAACGCTTTTATGCCGAGAAGTGAGTTATGCTTCAGAGCAGCAGTGATGTTTGTACCAATGCTACAGACAGGACAAAAAGCGAAACGTCCACCCCAGTACGTCAATATATCTGACGTAAACAGACTGACAAGGATATAAGAGTGTCATTGCCTTTAGCATTTAGAATCTGTTGGAAGTGAACTGGGCGACACGGACATCGCCAATCGAGTCCCGACGAGAGCAAAGAATTGTGTCTCTTTTTCCGGAACGTCCAGACGGTCTTTGCGGTCCAGCGACCCGAGGCTAAAACTGCCGAAGATTAAGGCTGGACGGACACAAACACCTCCATTTATTGCCAAGGTTAAGAATTGGTATTAGCATTAGTATTAGTATTATTTTAATAATTAGAATTCTATTAATGCTGTTCTAGACGTAAATTCTAATTATCTTTTTTCTAAGTGTTTTCATTTGTTGCTTGTCATTTGTGTATTTTTCTTATGTTTCTGTGCTGTCTCCGTAATTGGCCTTATGGCTGCTGTGTCAGCACATTAACATTAAGGCAGTGAATTATTATTATTATTATTTTATTGGTCAGTAAAACTAAAATTTAAGAACATCCTAAGCATTTCTTCTGCGCTCAAGAGAAGGCATAATGTGTGCCCTGTGAGACAGATGACAGTTGAGTTGATTTTCGTCAAACAAAACGTACGGTTTCATGTCACAAGGCTTCTTAATCTCAGTTCCTGGTACTGTTTCACCCCCATAGTTCTGTTAGTAGACACAGGGTCACAGTACTCTGTTGAAGGTAGCGCTTTGTTTGTAAATGGCTTTCATTTCCTTCGTGGGAGATTTCTAGTTTAAGCAGCTGTAGTTAGAGGGCAGGAGAAACAGGACGCTGCCAGCCCCTTGGCTATAATTAGCAAACTTGTGGATTTCGCAAGCCGTCAAGATTGAGTATTACAGCACCATAGAGCAAACTGGCTTTGTGTCTTGCAAACACAGCAGGTGCAGGAACGGTGGCAAAACAAATATTGTAGCATTCTATCAAAGTAATAATATTAAAATTATTTAGAAAAAACTGCAGCAGGTTTCTTTTTTTTGGCACATGGAATTTAAACGATGATTGCTCAGCCTGCATTCTCGGTCATTTTGCCCTCGTTATAGAGACCAGCCATACCCATCAGAGAGAAGTCACACTTGGACCAACAAATGGTCTCAACATACGGGTGAAAAGAAAACTTTGTGCCCTTGATGGGAGGTCAAAACCCGACACTTCCGTCGTACAGTTGGTAGTGTAGTCACTATAGTGGCTGAGCTATCTCCGTCTAAGCGAAGATGTTGGTTACAGCTGTGATGCTGCTTCCTTCCTTTCATTACATAATTCATGTTTAGGTCTCTCAGTGCTGTTGGCTCGAATTCCTGTGCAATCCGACGGGTCACAACCACTCTGTTGGCAATACTGCATAATCTGCAGCGCTTTGTTTTATGTAGCTCGTTTGCTAGGACAATTCTACTGTCATCTGTCTCACAGGGCACACGTTACGCCGGCAGTTTCTAATCACTGTTGTCAGGTGGACCAGCAAGCCTAATGTGATTTCTGTTAGAAATTGTAGCAAAATACAAGTTGCTTTTAGCACTGATTGGTTTTAAACTTCTTTTCGAATTTGTTTTTAGGGGACGTAAAACTGGGTCTACAAATGTACTCTTCATTTCAAACACAACATCTGTACGAAGAATTTAGACTCTCAAGCTGCAACAACAGTCAATTAACCAAACACAAGGAAAATGAGGACATGTGAGCTGCAAGGTGCTGGGAATATGAGGAATTTGTGCAGGCAGTGTGATAACTCCGACCTGACGTGGTTCAAGGAGAAACAGAGATACAAACCGAACTGGGAACAAATTAACTGACATGGGTACTACAATTTCTAAATTGTTTAAAGGAATACAAAAATTGTGGCGGATCAAATCGACTGCCAAGAAAAGAAGAATGATTTTGTCAACAAAACATTACATGTACAGCAGGAACTGACGGCGGTCAGAGACATAACTTCCAAAACACAACAAGCAATAACTAAATGCATAACAAAGCATACCGAACACTACCAATCAATAAAGGAGTAATGAAAATATACGGTGGGAAGTTACAACTGTGTGGCCCATTTAAATTTGGGGGGGGGGGGGCCTGCTACAGCAGAACGTGTGGTCGCTGCCTTCAGCGTTAATGACGCCTTTCAATTGAAGCAGAAGACGTCTTACAGTTCCTTCATGTGACATAAGCAACATTACGCCAACACGCGAAATAATGGGGCAGTCAGACTAATGAATTGCGTGCCTGACATGAATCGTGTGAGGAAGTGCAGCGCTAGAATTATTTTTTCTATTAGGGAAGGGGTATATAGAAAAGGTGGGCCAGCAATGGGAGCTGTAACTGCTCTCCCTGGTTGCAGTATAACTCTATCGAACGCAAAAATCGTAAGTCCGTTAAAAAGAATACTGAATAACAGCTTCTCTTAAGTACATTGCAAACAGTCTCATGATCATCAGCAGTTTCTTAGCCAGTAAAAATCACATGTGCTCTGAACCCAGCAGCATTTTCCCCAAATTAACGTCACTTTGATTTATCAATTCTATCACAATAATAACAAATTACAATTGTACAAAACTTATTATCCATTGTCTCAGTTAGATATTTAGAAACAGAACGAGTTCCTACCCTCTTCACACAATTGAAAATAAGAGAGAACTACTTTTGTTTGTGGATAGAGGGGAAGATGTACTGTGGGTCAATTTTAGTTTTTCATTTTTCTGTGTGACAATGATTTATTGCATGCTGTATAATGCTGCCCATATAGCTGGCAACTGAATGATGTTTTTATTGCAACGTTGCTCTGTGTCTATGAACACTGATAACATTTAAAGAAGATAAATTTAAAATACTCAACTACAGCTGGTGGCTGTACTTGGCTCTCCCCATGTTGTGGCTTGGGACATAATTCATGAGAAACCGACAGTGAAGAATAAATTTTATTGGGCACTTTGTGTAGGTTAAGGGCCTGCAGCAGGCTGCACTAATGTCTGCTCAATTTGTGATATCAGGAGTAAAAGAACAGAAGAGAAGTGTGTGCAGTCAATATTCTGTCATTAGCATGTGTTTAGTATATCTACAGTTGAAGGGCAAGAAATGTGAAGATAAGCTATATTCTACTGAAAATACGATACATTATATATGCTCTGATACATTTCATATAGCTAAAGATGCACCGAATGCTCTAAGATCAACTGGAAAAGCAAATGTGCTTGGCATTTGGACATTACTGCTGGTAATGGTGGTGCAAGATGCCACAATATGTCACTGTGAAAAATGCTGAAATATTAGTTTTTTTTGTCAAGGATAAATTTACTAGAGATCTCCAGTCGTTTGTAATGCCTCATTTTACATTCCTACCCATTAAAATCGTACATTACTTCCGCTGTGTTATATGAAATGTTTCTCTTCCTGACAGTTTTACTAAAATAAAATCCCCTCCTACAAAGTAACCAGCAACAAAATTACGTCAGCAACGTTTGCAATTTCTTTTTCACCCACTTGCACATGATCATCATCACTCAGTTCTGCTGCATATGGGATCTTCTAAAGCTCCTCTTCAGAGCTGTCAACAGCAATCAACTTCTTATTCACAGTTTTCTTTTCAGTGTTTTCCCACGATATTTTCTTTTGCCCTCTTTGTCTCTTTGGTTTTCAGTTTCAGTCTCCTCTGTTGTGTCTGTCAGGATCCTGCTTTTTCCATGCTTTCTTCCCCCAGTTTTTTCTTCGTCCAGCTTTAGGGAAGGGACTCATTGCATCAACGTACACTGTCACAAATGCAGCTGGAGTTCCTTCTTAATTGTTGTCCTGACAGCTTGAAAGTGCATTGGCTGCTTCTGTTACCTGACAGTAGGGTCTGTCAGTGACACACAAGGATAGGAATTCACTTCACAAAGTACCATTTAGGGTGTAAATTCCTGTCACATGAAACCCCTTTTCAATGTTGTGTTTAGAAAATGCCTCGCTGAAAGATTTCCCAATAATAACTGCAACACTGTAAATGGCTTTTATTTTGCGTTGGTTTGACAGCAACCAGTCACTACGGAAAGCATTATAACACAATTTATACAGACCAAAAACAGTGCAATCCAGTGGCTGTAACTAATGTGATGTATCGGGCGGCAACGTAAGCAATAAAATGTCGTTTTCTTTTGCCACTTTGACGGCTGGGATTGACAAGTGGGCCTCGTGATTGTCTAAAATCAAAAGAACTATGTCTTCTTCACAAGCTCATTCACATGAAATAAAGTGCTTCAGATAGTCAAAGCAGAGGCGCTCTTTTGGCTAACCTGTTGGGTTTGCACCTCCAAGTGAAGCTGTAGGATCACCAGTCAACAAGTGGTTCTTGAAACGCACCCTTGACAATATCAGCACAGAAGGAAAATGGTTGCCTATGGCATTTATAGCTACAGTCATTGTGACGTTTGTCCCTTTCACCACTGGCTGCACTCTCCCCATTTGTTTGATTGCCTTAGCACAGATAATTTTGGGAGGAACACGAAGAGTGGAATTACCAGTCTCATCTAAGTTTTAGATTTTATTAGCTGTGAAGTTGTGACTTGACATCAGTTCCATTAAATTTTCAAAAATTGCTGTCACGTTTTCACGGTTAAAACTTTTACATCGAGTGACATTAATAGCTGCAGGCTTTCTCAAACACACGGACTCACGACTTTTCCTCAGTCCCCTGAGCCACGTGTTTCCAGCACGTTCTTTTTCCAACTCTGTAACATAACCAAACCATTTGCATTGTCACACTGCAAGGAAAGCTTCTTTCTTTGTGACGGCATACAGGAATGTTGCAGCCTGTTTAAAATACTCAACCAATTCAAATTCATGTGACGCTATTAAAATTTCTTGGAACTGTAGGGGGGATGGGGGTTCTTGTTCTTGAAACTGCAACAAATAACAGCTTAGGTTAGTTTTTGAAATTCCAAAATTGAATGCTGCCATCCTTAATATTTTATTGTTATTAATTATATCTTTTACGGCTTGTCCCATGGCTACTGGGTCTACCTTTTGTGTTTTGCCTGACTTGCTTCGTGGCATTCTCCTACAAAACAAAATTTTTATCCTGAATTTACTGTACTATGTTGCACATTGACCCATGACCCAGGGTACAACATGGCATGATGGTCCGAGGTGCAACAATAGACCAAAAAGAATAATAACACGAATTGAATACTTAGGTCATTAGACGGCCAAATCAAATCAAACAGCATAAAGCAATTTCTCAGTTGTGTCTTAAATCATACAAGAAGTAGAAACGCTGGAACACAAAACTTTGTAACATTCACTTACTCACTCCATGGTGCATAGTCCTTCTTGAGATGCTAACTGGCTTGCAGCTAGTCAAGAAATTCCCCGCATTTCATGGAACCCGAAGGTTCATTACCGCACTCACAAGCGTCCGCCACCTGTCTCTATCCTGGTCCCGCCCAATCCAGTCTATATACCCACATCCCACCTCCTGGAGATCCATCCTAATATTATCCACCCATCTACGCCTAGGTCTCCCCAGTGGTCTCTTTCCCTCCGGTTTCCCCAACAAGACCCTATACACCTCCCTCTCCTCACCCATACACGCCACATGCCCAGCCCATCTCATTCTTTTCGATTTTATCACCCGCACAATATTGGGTGAGGAATACAAATCATTTAACTCCTCGTTCTGCAGTCTCCTCCATTCCCCCGTTACCTCGTCCCTCCTAGGTCCAAATATTCTCCTCAACACCATGTTAAACTTTGTAATACACTTCCAGAAAAATTACTTTGCATAACAAGAAGTTTCAAAACCTTCTAAACGGTAAACAACCTTCCACCGAACAAAGATCCTAACACACGATGCTTGTGGCGGAGAAATATCAAAGTAAGTAGTAATTTGTTATATATTTGCTTATAAATGGCAGAGCAACGACTGATGAATGATATTAAACATGACTCAAGGCACAGCACTTTCCCCTACGTTACAATAAACGTGTTAATCCCTAAACAATGGGCCTAAACACACGTCCTGAGAGAAATCAGGAATGGCACACAAGAAGATAGGTGAATTTCAGCTGCAGGAGGGAAAAACAAAGCCTATTACTAAATTATTTACCATTATTCTTGTCAAGGTCACCTAAAACGAGCAATTCCTCTGAGAATGTCCTACAAAAAAAGACACAAACAGAACAAACTTAATAATGGTGGGATACAACGACTATCCTACCTTGATTTTTTTTAAAAAGTACGTTAGGAAAATTGGCATTAAACACTGAACTACAAACAAAGCTGCCCTTAATGATATAATGCAGTATAATTATTATTTTATAGTTACTCTGAACACTTTTTCCAACACAAATATGCAGTCTCAGATCTCAAGCACTTTTTCCTAAAAATGTATAATTTTTCGTAGACTTTTCTACTTATTTTTACAGAATATTCCACGGTGGCTTCATTACAAGCCTAAATTTGCGCTTCTGTTACGAAGCAACCCAGATTGTTTTATCAATACAAATTGTCCTGGACTGAACTGAACTGCAATCATTTTTCATTTTGAAAGGTCTCTTTAGTTTACCATCCACACAATAATTTTATTAGCCTTGCGTTTCTGCGCAAGTTAAAAGGCATGTACATCCGTGTGCACAAGATAATGTGCTGGCGAAATTGAGTGAAACACTAAGAAGGTGCGGTACAGGATTTATACCTTTTAAATCCCCGTGGTCACTATATGTACCGCCAGTTTAACATTCAACGATTCCATGTTCTGTCCACACAGTGTATTTATGTGTTTTGTGTGGATCTGAGAACAAACAGCGAGTATTTCCGTATACAACATTAACTGACTGGTTTGTATAACAGAGACGGAGTGTGTTTACTGCGCGGTACGGACTGGGTCCTTATATATAATGCAGGTCATTCTTAGCCTATAAATTATAAATTCAAAAACCTTTTAACACGTCATTCGCCAGCAGGAGAGCGTGTTTATTTTTCCCTGCATATGAATGATGTTCTTTGTTCGCCATTCACTAAGGAACAATCCTTGAACAGCTTCTGTCCGCATCTGACACACAACATGAAATGTTGCGTTGTCGAGCGAAACAACAAAACTTTTCCCTCAACCGTCTCGGAATGCATTGCTGATAACTTGCGAATATTCCACTGTGTGCAAAGGTCTGTGTTCTGCAGCATAAATGTTTTAGAGCCAGTTTAAACCACTCTGAGCCGTTACAACATGGCAACTCTGTGAACTGCACACTAAAATTCACGGCTGATAGTTCCCAGACGTTCAGTATGAATCGCATAACAAATGACTATTTCCGTACACGCTATTAGCAGGTTTTTCGGGAAACACAGAAAAATTTTGTTTTCTGTAAGGCAGGAACCGAATTTCTGTGCAGGCTGCTGCATATTTAAACTAATTTCATCCTTCATCAGGCTAACACTGAACGCTCCTTGCTATAATCCTTCAGCAGGCTAACGCTGAACGATCCTTGCTATAATCCTTCAGCAAGCTAATACTGAACGCTCCTTGCTATAATCCTTCAGCAGGCTAACACTGAACGCTCCTTGCTATAATCCTTCGGCAGGCTACCACTGAACGCTCCTTGCTATAATCCTTCAGCAGGCTAGCACTGAACGCTCCTTGCTATAATCCTTCAGCAGGCTAACACTGAACGCTCCTTGCTATAATCCTTCAGCAGGCTAGCACTGAACGCTCCTTGTTATAATCCCTCAGCAGGCTAACACTGAACGCTCCTTGCTATAATCCTTCAGCAGGCTAACATTGAACGCTCCTTGCTATAATCCTTCAGCAGACTAACATTGAACGCTCCTTGCTATAATCCTGCTCACCTAATATAGCTTACTTAGGGGAAAAGGTAACTTGAGAAGAATCAGAATTAGATGGAAATTGTATAGAAAAGAACTGGACGGAAACAAGGAACTACTGAATTCTCTCTTATTCTTACTGCGCATTTTCTTACATTCCTTATTTAATCAACAAAATGCACTAATTAAATTACATAAAACATACCATAAAACACGCTGCTTATTAGTTACCAGCTAATACAAAATGTAACTACTGACTGGAGATAAGCAAAATGTGTGGTTTGTACTGAAAATCGCTGTAATTTGACCCAAATATACAAGACCACAAGGTAAGTTCAACAGTTTTTGAAGGCACGGTGCCAGTTTGATTTGCTTATTTTTTCAGCAGCTGCTCAAATTAAACGCTGATGTGAGAGTTTCCACAAACCCCTTCGCCCCGTCCATTACTGCGTAAATCAGAAGTCAGTCTGTCGGTAACCCCAGGCTGTGCAGTTTTCTTTTCCAGGTCTCCTTGTTTCTCCTTAGAATTCAAATTTACTTCACGCAAATTGATTTTGTTTGAACTTCATGAACATTTTGTAGCGGTTCAGTCCGTCAGGCTCATTGCATATCTACTGATAAAGACCAGTTTTATCTTACACCCTACTTCTAGGCATAATTAGTTAGCCTTCTTTTGCCTTCCACTTTTATCTGAAGACGGATACGCTGATAGTGTCAGAAATATCGTACCTACCGAAAATTAGAGTTTGGAAGTACAGAGAAACGATAAGCAACCAGAAAATTTCTATTCTCCCTTCTAACATTACAATCAAGCAGTATGTATTCGACAATTGCAACAGAAGCACCAGACTTCACAGTGTCATAACCTAGAAGACCCCAAAGCAGATATTAATTGCCCTAACCGTATCGTCTGACTGGTGGCCACAGGTGACAGTCCGCACCGTAGACCAGCTAAGACTGAGACAGCAATCAAGTTACGTGTGCGGAAAAAATTGTCTGAATTTTGAAAAATGAAGGTGTATAAGTTGTCGGAACGTTGCAACATTAGCTAACTAACTGCCACACTGTAGCACAGCTCGTCTCCAAAAGCTCACACTTTTTCAATACCTCAAGTTATTCCCGCCTTTTAAGGACACAGATTGTTCACTACAGTGTTCACAACAGCCAGATAACTCTCCCCATCCTGAGCCAGATTAATCTACTGTTCGACCTCCTAATCCATTTATTTTAGGTCTATTTTATTATCGCCTTCCCATGTCCGTCGAGGTCCTTCACTTGTCTTCTACCTTATATTTTGTTTCCACAACTCTGCATGACTCTTTCTTCTTCCCATACATGCTACACATCCCGTCCATCTCTTCCTCCTGTATTTGTTTACAATAGTAGTATATTTTACAAATAATAAACTTCCTCATTGTGCAGTTTTCTCCAGTTCCTTATTACCTCGTCCTGCTCAGACCAAAATATCTGACTCAGAACCCTTTTCTCCAAACCCTTCAACTCATTTTCGTGCCTTGGTGAAGGACCAACTGCCACACTCATACAAAACATGGCTTGAAGTAGTTATGTACATGATCTATATACCATGACACAGCAATTTATCTGCTCTTAATTTCTTCACTCATAAATTTACATTTGCTAGTGTCGTTCCCAGAACATTAAAGGTACCAAAGTTACTTCGAGCCAATCAGTTTGTAATTGCACCTGTCGTTGTTGCCATGACAGACGTTTCGACTAACACCGTTCACTTCTGTACAGCCTGCAGCTTCCCTCTCTAACGTCACATCCGGCCGCGCACACTGCAGACTGCGTAACAAAGACAATTGTCCAACACCTTAACTCTGCCTTACATCATCCTTCGCCCGTATGTATATTTGTGCGGTTGGGTCTAGTTGTGATTTGTCCTGCTGCTTCGGAAAGCTGAGTGCAAGATGCAGCGCATCATCCATCTTGGGCGCTGACGTGACTGGAAGACGAGGACGCCTTCGGTGATGCAGGAGATGTCACGGCAAGGCAGCTTTGTGCTTTGTCAGGCTGCCTATATGAGAAGAGTTAGAATTTGGTTGATGTTAGCTCGCAGTTCAGCAATTTATGTTTTGAGACGCAAAGTTTCACGTGAGAAAGGAAATAAATTGTTCCACATCGGCGTGCAGCGGAAAGAATCGCGTAAGAGTGACTTATCGTTGGTATTTTGGATGGCAACGTGAAGCCCGTTCCATTTCAACGTCAAATCGAAGATGTTATGAACATCAGTACCAAATTCGGAACACACAATTGATGCAGAGAAAAGCACGTGTTTGTATATAAGTTGTTGATTGCAAACGGACAGATGGTAAAATTTTAAGTCAGTTTTGCGACATTAAGCCGTATAGTCTGGTACATATGTACTGACTTTTCAAAACAAATTGAATCTTCTGCTGCCATTCACATACTGTACATATAGAGGCAACAGGGGCCTCCAAAACACTTCGGTAAATGTTCCTAAAAGATAACAAGACACAATATTGCACTGCAAATCACAGCGCCCCATTACGATATTTTCCTATCCTCTTGTCACTGCTTCCTGTTAATAACATATCACCTCCACCACCCCCCCCCCCCCCCCCCCCCTCCCCCCAAAAAACAAATTTCCCCTCAAAAACCCCGCCCCCCATTTCGATATTTTTCTTCCCTCTTTCCCCTTCTTCCTGTTAAAAAAAAATCCCCCCCCCCCCCCCCCCCCCCCCAACATCCTGCTCTCAAAAATCCACACTCTGTTTTATCTCCTAATTTGAGATACCAAACAACACATAAAATTGTATGTTGAGATAACATACATACAAACATACGTAATACATACATACATGCATACATACACACATACATACATACTTACTTACTTACATACATACATACACACATACATACAAACATACATACACACATTCATACACACATACATACATAAATACATACACACACACACATACATACATACATACATACATACATACATACATACATACATACATACATACACACATACATACATACATACATATATACACACAATCGAAGTGATAAGGGAGAGGCTATCGAAATTGGAGAGATCCAACTGGGCAGTTACGTTTGTATGGGTCAAGTCCCATGCAGGGATTCTTGGAAACGAACTGGCTGATCAACTGGCCAAAACAGCGGCGCGGGACGAAGATATGACAACATCCTTCACCAGAATACCTTTGAGCACGCTGTTACGGGAGCTAGAAGAAGAATCGAAGCTAAAATGGCAACAAAGCTGGGAGGAAAGCCCTAAGGCAGCTCTAAAAAAAACAATACTACCCAAACGTCACAGACAGACTCAAAACGAAAATTGTCATAACCTCAAATTTCACAGCTATATTTTCAGGACACGGTAAAACCAGAGCCTATCTACACCGATTCAAATTATTGGAAAGTGCAACCATGTCCTTGAAACAAGGGAGATCAGACTACCGACCAAATGCTATATCATTGCACCCTTCTTCAACAACAAAGGGGAAGACTCGAGAAGGATACATTTCAACATGAAATCTGGCCAATAAGCAAACAAGAACTAATAACCGAACATTTAAATCATTTAAGAAATTCACAAACTCAATAGGCTATGACAAACTATAGTGATGAAGGTGTAACTACAAAGTGCTAAAAGACATTAATCGATGGTTATACATTCTAAAGGGAATGCAGTGTCCGATGCCTAGAGCAGAGGCAGACCCTGCATCCCGTACCTATAACCAAGTACCAATAGCTAGTCACATTATAGTATGTAGTATCACTTCCGGGTGATAGAGCATGCTTAATAATAAATAATAATAGTACATATATACGTGCGTAGTGCATGAATGCATGCATACATACATACAAACATACATACATACATACACACTATACAGCACCACGCAAACAAAAACCCAGGTACATAGTCGAACGGCGTAACATAAACAAATTTCAGTCAAAATTGGTTCGACTGGCAACGGCAAGAATCTGCACAACGCACAAACAGGAAGACACAGGCGATCTGGACTCAACACTGGACAAGCTCGTGACACCAGAAAGCGACATCGAGAAGACAATAGAGGAATTTTATGAAGACCTGACGACTGCGTGTAAAGAATCCTACAGGACACAGCTGGCACCCAAGAAGGCGACGTCGAACAGGTAAGTGCCCTGGTGGACCGATGAGCTAACAATTATGCGCAAAAGATTGAACGTTTTAAGACGAAGATACAAAAGAACGACAAACAATGAGAATTTGAGAACACATTGTAAAGCACAATATTTAGAAGGTAAAGCCAAGTACGCATCGACAATAAAGAACGAAAAATTCAGCTCTTGGAAAGCATTCTATAACATATAACCAGCTAACAACCCCTGGAACGAGGTATACAAACTAGCGGCAGGCAAGAAGAAACTAAAGACACACTTAACTACCCTGAGGAAACCCGACGGAGCTCAAACGAAGGACACAGCCGACACACTACGGCACATGCTTGAACAATTCACACTAGAAGACAACAACAATGACGACGACGACGACGATCATCGACGAGACAGACTACAATCACAACAACCCACAGCACGGATGATGATAAAAAGTTCACTACAGTAGAAATTAGAAACGTAATAGGAAGCTTGGGGAACAAAAAAGCCTCAGGTGAAGATGGTATTACGGGCGAGATATATAAAAGCGCCTTTGAAACTTTCCCTAGATACATAACAGCAATGTACAACGGTTGTCTCCATAGAGGAGTCTTCCCAATGAGGTGGAAAAGAATAAAGCTGGTTCCAATTACTAAGCCCGGCAAGGACAACAGCGAAGACGTAACCAAGTTCTGCCCCATAAGTCTTATAAACATAGGTGGGAAGGTACTAGAAAAATTATTAATAAACAGAATTAACCACCACGTATTCTCTCACAACTATATGAACAAATACCAGTACGGATTTACGTCGCAAAAGAGCACGACCGATGCGGCCATGACGGTTAAGAACGTTGTAACAGATGGACTGACAGCAGGAGACGTATTAGTGATTGTGAGCTTTGATGTCAAAGGTGCCTTCGATGCCGCCTGGTGGCCCGCCATTTTGAAAGGACTGAGAGCTTACGAATGCCCCAATAATTTGTTCAACTTAGCCAGAAGCTACTTTACCCAACGCTCAGCCTATCTGACTAACAACAACTACCGAATCCAGAGAGAGGTACGTAAAGGGTGCCCCAACGATCGTGTTGCGGTCCGGGTCTCTGGAACATACAGTATAATAAAAAACTAAACCTCAGCTTCACCAAGCGTACAAGAGCAGTAGCATTTGCAGATGACCTCCTGTTAATCATTAGAGGAGAATCAGTTAGGAAAGCCGAAAACTTTGCGAACATAGAAATGAGCAAGATAAACTCATGGTCAAAGAGGAACAAGGTAGGCTTCAACGAAGCTAAAACCAAAACCATGCTAATTTCAAGGAGGAAAAGGAAGGAAGCAAAAGAAATTAAAATTTATCTAAACAACAAACCCATTAAAGAAGTTACAACAATGACGTATTTAGGAATAATTATTGACGACAAGCTTAAATTTAGCCAACATATCAGCAACGCTGCGGATGAAAGTGCTAAGCTAATTTTCAGCTTATCCAAATCTGCCAAAATCCATTGGGGACTTCAACACGAAGCCTGAATAACAATTTACAAAGGAGCGATCCTACCACTCCTACTATACGGTGCACCAGTTTGGATAGACGCTCTCAGGTATAAATACAACAGACGCAAGTACATCAGGGTGCAAAGGCTCATGCACTTACTGATTGCCAAAACATATCGCACTACGTCCAGTGAAGCTTTTTGCATTTTGGCAGGAAACACACCAATCATCATCAAAGCTGAAGAAGCAGCCAAGCGCTACGACGTCTGGAAAGGACACAGAGCGAACATACAGAAGATTGACCGAGAAGTTGGACTCAACCAATGACCGCACCCTGCTGGATC
>Ga0123354_10000219_pt1 | contig 50306 bp, 43 predicted proteins | sample TergutLab28metaG_2_FD_97872 | JGI IMG/M metagenome (GOLD analysis project Ga0123354, IMG submission 97872) | Labiotermes labralis P4 segment gut microbial communities from Petit-Saut dam, French Guiana - Lab288 P4 | ecosystem: Host-associated > Arthropoda: Insects > Digestive system > Gut ... | reverse complement strand
TATATTTTGGTTGGGGGGTGAGGATTAAAAAAAAAAAAAAAAAAAGATAGATGAGGGTGTGAAAGGGAATAAAGTGTGGGGGGTTTTGGGGGTGGAGGGTGGGGGGGGGGGGGGGGGGGGGGGGGGGGGGGGAGGAAAGAAAAAAAATTGTTGACCAGTGTAATGGTCCCTTGTGGATTGAAACATGCAGGAATGTTCAGTTTGATACATGTAATATCTAAGGAGCAAATGTGTGAATTATGCATGGCAACATGTTCTGACCCACATTTAGGTCATCTGCAGGCCAGTATTTTACATAAAATAAATTACACCTGAGAGCAATGGTATCATATTTCATGTAAAATATTAACCTGAAGATGACCTAAATGTGGGTCAAAACATGTTGTCATACACTTCAAAGATCTGACAGTAATACTAACAAACAGTTTTTTTGATGGCAATTACATGCTAAACTGCAATTCTATAAATCACAATGGAACATCTATGATGAAATCTGAAGTCAGTGTTACAAAGAGTGCATGGGATTACTGGTATGATTCACAGCGTTTTAAAAGAAAGGGATTACTGGTATGACGAACATTGTTAAAAAAGAGGTTAAGTCACCACTAAAAAGGTATGAAATGAGAGATGATGAAGAGAGGGGATAGATATTGTATCTTTAAGACAGAATATATAGCTTTTAAAACATAAAAAACAAGGATATTAGGAAATAAAATTTGAACGTACGAACTATTCAATTTCATGGAGAGATGTAAGGTGAGAAACATTTTGAAGAAATGGGAAAATACTGTGGTTGGCAATCCAGACCATTAGCTAACACACTTTTGTATCAACTTCAAAAACAGGAAGGGGGACTGTTAATACTAGAGGTCCAGATTATGCACATGAATTGGATGCCAACTTTACACTACACGAGGTTCAACAAACTATCGTATGCTTTCTCCTGGGTAATTCCCTGGCATCTGAATTTTATATGCCGATGTTTCGGAACACTCTGTTCCATCTTCATAGGCTGGTAGGTATGAAGAATGACTGGGGTGGTGGAAGTTGAGGTATTTATACAGGAAAAGATTTGGATCAAAAATAGCCTGAGCCAATCGGAAGGAGGGTGACAGGGTGGGGGTGGGTCCAAGTAGCAAAACAGGCTGTGGAGGGCAACTACCCATATGGAGGCCATGGGAGTGTATTTGAAGGAGATATGGCGCATGTTGGGGTGAGCCACGGGATGGTAGGAGTCAAACTATTGTGTTTTAGGTGGCTGTCTCCTTTCCTTAAGCTTGTGTAGAAGCTTAAGGAAAGGAGACAGTCAGGGGGAGCTTGGAAATTAAGGTGGAATTTTTATAAGTCTAAGAGGCTGGTTATTTTATCATAAAACATGGAATTCATTTCAAGTGGGGTTTGTTAATGGAAGATTAATTTTGACACTTCTCTTTGATTAAATGACTGAAGACAACAGCATATGACCATTGCGTACTCAAAAATGTTAGGGCCCACAGAGATAATTCTATTAATGTGTCATGAAAAACACTTGATGAATGACAGACAAGTCCATGATTGTGTCCTGCTCACTCATCTAATTGAAATCCTGTGCCTTTTGTTTAAAAGTATAGTGAACTTTACGGTGTATGGGAATAACCATTATTTGTTGCAAGATGAGAAAATATCTGGCAGGAAATTTCCTTGTACCTTTCAGCTTTAGGACATCTGCTATCATCTGTTTTCAAAAAAAGCAAACACTACAAAAACATAAATGCATTCCAGAAAATGGATCTGTTTGTATCCTCAGATAAAAAGGTGAGAATAGACCTGTTAGACTGAGCTATTCTCAATACTGAAACAGGCCTTCATTCAGAGAAAAAATTTTTACCAAATGTTTAAAGAATACTTACTTCAAGATGTGAGGCCTATACAGAATCAAAGAAACAACTAGTGTAAACTAAACTGGCCTTCCTAAACCAATGCTAAAGAGAACTGCTGGGAATAAATCACCCTCTGCCCAACACTGGCACCACATAGTACATACATTAAATGACAGACCCTATATCCCCAATTTAATTCAGTATGGTTAAAAAAAATTACATAATGTGTTACACAAGAACAAAATGAAATGTTTACACAAGTTGAAATTCAAATTGTTAATACGGGTAGAAGAGGAATGGTAGTGGTTTGGCCATGTACACAAAAGAATAGAACAAGTTCATTGATGTCACATTATCATATTTTTACTCTAAGTTCACTAATGTCATTAGAATCAAAATATGAAGGAAAGCAATCTACAGAAAACAATGGCAAGATTATTCAGCTAAATAACAGACAAGCAAGAGCTGGGGAAAAAAATGAAAAGGAAAGGCAGTATGAACATGGGTACAAAATGGGAACTTTTCACCTATCGACCCATACAAAACCAATATGACACTAAACATCATATTCCCAACAAGACACATAAAGGTACCGAAGACTTGGACGCGTAACTGGAAGCATATACACATAAATTTCAGCCTGAATTTGCAGTGACTGTCCAGTCATAATACGTCCGAATGTCTTCAAATTGACAAAAACATTAGTGTTTATTAACAATCCATACACTTACATCCTCAGGACCTGAATCAGATGTACTATCAGATTCCACCACCTTCTTCTTCTTCTTGTCTTTGTTCTTCTCCATGCTGAACTGAAAAAATGACATTTACCCATGACACAGCAAGCTGTAGTAATCAATAAATTCATGCAAGAATGGGTAAATGAATTCAATGGATATATGATGTTTATGATGTTAAACAGTAAAACAGATTTATAAAGCTAATTATGCCCTGGGTAAATGTAAAGCTGTCTCAATAGTTAAACTTTGACTATGCCATGAAAATGTACAATGGAGGGTAGGTATAGATCCATGAACTCTTAACCTCTGGTCCAGCTGGAAGTGACAGGCTAATTTCACACTTGGCTCACATTTTTCACAATGTGTATTCTATACGTAATACACAACTGTCCACGTAGAAATACACACACGCACATTCACGTGTCCCAGGCTTTTTGGTTTGGGTGTGCAATAGGTAACAGCATCTGCTTCCCAACTTTCATCTCAAACACTTGAAACATCACAAAAAATATCTATAATAAATGTTTCAATCAGCCAACACAACATATATTCCTCAAGAACAAGACTACATGTGTCGGTTATAAGAGGATAGCCATAATCAAACCCAAACTACAAGACAAAAAAAGGGGACGGGGTGAGGGGGGTTTACAACTGTAATTAGGTAATATTTAATAACTGTGTGTGTGTGTGTGTGTATGTACTAACTTAAAATAGTTTGTTCTGGTAGAGCATGCATCAATATATTCAAGAAACTAAAGAGGAAACTTTACAACCGGAATGTCAATATTTATTTTAATCAAGAAAGCCTACACACCTAATTACAGTTACAAAAAATTCCCTTTAACTAACTTGCAGTTCAAGACTGATGATGGCTACAGTTTTGTAGCCAAAATATGTAGCCTGTTTCTTGATGAATATATGTTGTACTGACTGACTGCCACATTTATTGCATTTAATAAAGAAAGAGGTATGTTCCATCTTAGAATCTGCATATAATACAATTAAATGGAAATAAGCACACATCAGACTGATGCGCATATAACACAAACAGAACTGTTAATAAATACTTCATTACAGCATGTTCATCATACCTTTGCAAGAGAAATTCATCAATAAGGTTGCCAGTTTAGTTTATTTCTCATTTATTTCAAACATGATATAGGCTATGGCAGTTTCAATCACCTAACTACATATAACTTTGTTAAAATTACATGAACACATTTACACTATAATAAATGAAATCTTATCAATTCCTATCTCCCTCGCAGACTAAAATGAATCACATTTATCATACATTCTTTCACTGAATAAAATGAATACTCTAACAGAAAGAATCTCAACTCTCTGTCAAAAAACCTGTACTTGTCAAGTCCTGTTATATAATTAGTCTGCTATATAATTTCATTACCATATTCATTACATATCTTTATAAACTGTGTTACATAACTGAATGTGAAGATACATGCAAGGCAATGAAGCCCAGAAAGAGACTAGAGTATAGCTCTAGTCTTTCTTTAACCGCAGCGCTAAATGGGGGTGGGTAGTCAACGCCACGCCCCGGCCGCTTTTCCTCCGGGAAAGAGAACCGGTACCCATTGCACACGGCCGGTCTGGACGGGTGCGCAAAATCTCCAAAATCCACCGGGATTCGATCCCTACATCGTCCACTTTCGTGGCCTGTAATTTTGAACTTCTACATTCTGATCCATTGTTTCTTTTAATACAGCACACTCTTTCAATAACTATATACTTGCTACTGGACGTGTATCAAATCCCTGCGTATCTGCCTACCAAAAGTATACCACTGATAATTTGTAATTTAAAGATGGCTTTACGTTCAGAATCCCCAACCCCCAAAATTAAACCATACCTCGGATAAGCGTGAAAATTTGCGAACAGATATGCCTTCTGACTTGTGGAATCATTACTCCCTTTCAACAGCTTGTAATATTAAGAATGAACTATTTTAATAAGGTCAAAAATGATTATAATGCTTAATTCAACACGCCGTACAAGGCAATGGAGACACGGTTCCACACAATCCAAACCTTCCCAGTGGATGAAGGTGATTTCCTGCTGTTCTGAACTGTCTTCACTCGTGCTCAACCGCTAATTATTTAAAAAATCAATTCAAAATATTTCACTCCACCCTATAATCAATTGTTAATTCTCAACCGTTAAACATAATAATCCTTCCAACAATTAACAATATACTAGCGCAAAATTATGAATTAACTCACCCGTTCCATGAATTAACTTACCCGTTCTACAAATTCGAACTTAAACAGGAGCCGTTGACTACAACCGATATCTCACTACCACTGCGTAAATTCTTGCCGATAATGGCGCGGTTTCTACAAACAACACGCCATATCGTTATTCGGTTATGTTTATAGGAGTGCATTCAAAAAGTTGCTACAGCGTGTAGTACGATAATCCGTGATTCCGAGTGCTTGAAAAGTAATGATACAAGCAATATCATATTTGTAAAATTAAATGTTATTAAAGGCACAGTTAAGAAAGAGGTGCTGAGTTAATAGTTCCATTACGAACTTAAATGGTACCACAGACCATTGTTGGAATCAGAATGGAAATAATTGCAACATAAGGTAGTCTTAGACCTTAAAGCTTTACACGTCCGTTGAGCAACTAGATGTTCAGTAGGAACTCCTTTCACGATTTGGACAGTAGTTCCTCGGTTTCGCCGCTTATGGGCGCAGAGAACCACGAAACCACGAATGCACGTGCCACGTCATCCGCGGTACTGCGCACGCAGCAAGCCGGACGTTATAGTGTACATGAAATAGAACCCGTAACAAGTAAACGCTGTAGTTTACGTGACACATATAGAAGAAACTTCGGTTCCACAACAAAAATTAAACTTACGCAACACAACAAAATGGATGCCCCATGACAAATTATCACCACAAACCTGTAAGCCAACTGCACCGAACTAGAAGTGCGGTCAGTAAAATTTGAAGTACCATTCCTGTGATTGGTTCGGGCCGCAGCCACGGTGATCATGTGACTTGTGACTTTTCTGACACCTTTTGTCATCGGCAGGAAATACCTGCCTCCGCATCCAGCCGCTGGTACCTGAGATCACGTTTAGATGGCACTTTTTGTTGCCCACTCCATGTATCCCACTTTCTCGGTTTGACGGAGTGGGAACAGCAGCAGACCCTCGCACTACAGACAATATACATGATGTCCCGCAGGAATGTGCCAGACTGGGGGAGAATGTTCCTTAAATTAAAGTATACCGATATAACCCAAAATAACTATATCCGAAGTTGAACGGTTACGGAGATAATGGCGAAAGAAAAGTATGATTTTCTTGCGGTTCCAGGTACTGTACCTGTTTCGCGAGATGCGTTACCCGTACACTGCGTAGTCCGTCCTTCAGTGTACAGCCGGGTCAAGCGCGTTCACGCTGCGAATACAGAACCAACAGTTCTCACTGTTACAGTTAATTGTGAGTTGTTGTAAAAATACATGTTGTGTTTTCCCATGTGGTATATTGTGATATGTATTTTGTGTATGGGTTTTGCGATGGGAATGCACGTGCTGCTGTTTACGAATACCGAAGGTGTTTTCCCGACTGAAGGATTCCATCTAGGGTTGTATTTTTTCGTATTCACCAGACAATGCGCGAGACTGATTGTCTTCCGAGTGTTGCTATGCAGTCTGAAAGGGAGGTGGTACGAAAGATCAACACACGAGAGAACATTCTTGAGATGGTACAGAGAAGTCCACGTCTGTCCACTCGTAGAATGGCCTCTCGCATCGGCGTATCACGCATGCAGGTGTGGCGAACTTTACATGAAGAAGATTTATATCCTTACCACGATCAAAGGGTACAACATCTGGAACTAGACGACCATGCTCAACGTATGGATTTGTGCCACTGGATAACACCACATACCGAAATCTTAAGCGTCATTTTTTTCACCTGTGAAGCGTCTTTTACCAGGGGCGGTATAAATAATTCACGAAACTCGCATACGTGGTCCCATGATAATCCACATTAAACAAGTGTAACCAAGTTCCAAAAGAGACTTTTAGTGAATGTTTGATGTGGTTTGCTTCGTAACAACTTGATCGGAACTTTTGTTTTTAACAACAATTTAACGAGAAACACGTATGAAGTCTTCCTGAGGAACGAATTACCAGGTTAGTTGGAAGACATCCCGTTAATGATAAGGAGCCAAATGTACTTCCAACATGTTGGGGCTCCCCAACATTACACTCGACACGTGAGGGAGTAGTTAAACGAATCTTTCCCTAACCGTTGGCTAGGTCGTGGTGGAACCGTAGGACGGCCACAGAGGTAGCCAGATCTTACACCTCTTGATTATTATCTATGGGGCCACGTAAATACATTAGTGTACGAAAGTAAGGTCGATTCACGAGCAGCACTGCGCCATCGTATTTTTGCATCGGCAGAACACATACGCAACCATCCTGACAACATTGCGTCTGCTACTCAGTACGTTTGATGCGTGCCGAAAACTGTGTAGCAACTGGAGGAGGGCACTTTGAACAGTTACTGTGGAGGGATAGGCTGAACAGATTGGCAGTTCCATGTGGCTTGGACAGGGTTACACATTCCTTCCCCCCTCCTTCTCCGCCCTTATTAGTACCAATTCCAGCCAACATTCCTGAGTTGTAAGTCCTCAGAACAGTAACCTTCCTGTTCTTTCACCCCTTCCATTAACCTTAGAATTGACTCCAGAGGAATACAGCGCTCACGTCCCTCAACCACTGCGAATGTATTTCAAGTTGCCTTCATCCTCCAACTGTATTGAGACTCCTCTTTTCATTCACATAGACGGTCCCTCCACTTTCTCTCCAATCTCTGTATGAAATCCTAAACAAGCAGGCAGCATTATATCTTTTTTTTTTGTGGAAAACATCTCCTTTTCCCTCAGCTTAGATGCTTCCACTGCTTCAGATGGGGAATTCGGATGCTTCAGTTATCAAAATCTTTTTCGAAGCCTACAGAAAAGCGTACTCTGTTAAAAGAATTTAATTTGGCCATGTCAAATTTGACTCCCAGAAAACGAATACTTTAGCAAGGAATTCGGAGACAGGAGAGTGCCCTCTGTAAACTGAGAAACAATTTCAAATCAAGGAAGTTGAAAGTTCTCCGTGATGTAAACAGTGATCTATTGGTGCAGGAAATTATAAGTTCTTTGATTGCAGAAGCTGTCAGGTTATTGGCAGCTACTATTAGGAATAGTAGACACAGGACAACTCGAAGGTGGTGGAATTTTAAAAAAAGATTTGGCTCTGTCTCTACCCTCCTCAATGCCGTTCATTTTCGGACCAGCATCAGTACCCATGTTTTTTATGCACTCTCTGTAGAAAATGTCTGAAAAAGACTGGCACTTTTGTCTCTTATTTGATGAACTGTCAGTCAGATAGAATGTCTGGTTTAATCGGAAATATGACGGCATTGAGCGATTAGGGAATCTTGGAAGTCAGGGAACGCCGTGCAACATTGCACATTCAGCCATACTTTTCATATTCCGTGGTCTGCATCAGAAGTGGAAACAGCCAGTGGCTTACTACCTCAGTCGTGGAAATACTAAGGCTGAGATGCTAGTGCAAATTCTTGAATGAGGTTCTTTCTGCATGTCAGAATGTTGGACACAATGTTGTTGCCACTGTCTGTAACATGGGTATCAACAATATCAAGGCCATGAAACTCTTGGTTCGACCAGAAGAGTAATTCTTCCAGTTTCAAAATCAAACAATTGGAACAATATGTGACCCCCCTCGCCTCGTAAAGTGCGCCCGTAACCTCTTTCTGAAATATGATGTGCAGTTCGAGTCTGAGCGTTCGGACGGCCAGCTTACTGACACCCACCTGGGCTCTATTACTCAGTGTGCTATGAAATTGAGGTTGGCTGCTTAAGTCATGAGTAACACAGTAGTAGCGGGAATTTACGCTCTGGTGTCTTATGGTAAGGAACAGGGTCTTCATTCATTCTGTTTTCAAAAGAAATAAAGTAACTTATTTTAATGTAAGTTGATATCTTTTTAAATGCATTTTTGAAATTGGCCAACTGTGACAATGAAATAAGTGTGAAACTGCTCATGGGTTTGGTACATTGTTTTAGGGGTGTTAAGCAATGAGTACGTGCCTGCGGCTGTTTGTTGAGGATGTCCACAAAATGTTTGAAAGCTTCAACAGTGTGAAGCGTGCTGCCTCAGGCATGGCATTGCGTCGTCCACTCAGTGACAACAGCCCCAATACAGGTAAATGGACCAAGGCAAGTATAGGGGGAAAAAAGCGGGATCTACTTTAAGGATGGTAAACCTGCCTTCAAGAAACTGGCCCTATCACATAGTGGATGGATTATAGATATCGGTGCTGATCAGCATGTGTGGAGAACATTGAATAGTACAGGCTTAGACTATCTTGAGATTCGAAGCCTGAATTAAAATTCCATTGAGAACACATTTGGTGTTATTCGTTTGCACTCTGAGGCTACGCTTCACAATCGTGGCTCCAATCTTTTGTTCACCGACACGCGTGTTACTGTAGTCGTGTCTCAGCATCATTCCATTTCTTTCCCTTGCTTCAGTTGTTCCGTATTCCTTTCAACCATGTCCCTGCGTTTTTTATGAATCACCCACAATGCAACACGCATCCTGTAGGCGTCTGAAGAGTCATGGATTGAGCGGGAATACTTGCGTTCGCCTTCTTGGGGCCTTAAAATAGTCGCGTATTTTTCGCAACTTGTTACGGAGCACGAAGAACGCCAACGGAGAGAGCAGTTCGTTTCGAGGTTTCATACGGACGTCGGATGCTGTGGTATGACGATGGTCGGAACAGGCTCTTTCTGATGTACCTATTCAGTTACCAGGCAATGGCGATTGAGGTTTTAAGGACGTCGGCCTGCTTCGGAGTACGTTGCAGTGCAATACCTGTGGTCGAGACATGACGTCGTCCGCAGATACAAATCTTCCTGTAGGATTTCGTTGGTGATGTCAAAGGACGGTTGTTGGGGTCAGGTATAATCAGTCAGCGTCAATCAAGCAAGGGTTGTGGTTCCAGCAGAGTAATCTCACTCTCCAGGAAATTCTACTGATCAGGTACGACAATATGTGCTGCGGTGCAGCCAACCAAATCCAAAACGAATATTGTCTGAGTACACCTACAGTCGCCGACTGGAGCATGTTCTGCACGGATACCATGTTGATGATTTTAGAGGGCTGCTCTGTAAAGATCGGTGCTCCTAATAAGACCGTCGAAATTGACGAGAGCAAGTTCGGTCGGCAAAGGTATCATAGGAGACACCCTGTTAAGTGTAAACGGGTGTTGGGCCGTATTGATTGAGAGTCCAGCGAAACATTTCTTTTTCCTGTATAGGACGGATGTGCCGGCACACTGATGACCATCATTCGCGACTGGATCGAACCCAACACTACGGGTATGAGTGATTGCTGGGGTGCGTGCTGCGATCTCGCTTCTCAGTGTTACACGAATCGCACTGTAAACCACAGTACCCACTTCGTGAATCCTCACACCGGGGCCCACACCAATACTATCGAGAGCACGTGGCGTTGCTTCAAGGTTTTCCTCAGGCAATGAAACCGGGGGAAAGACTACGAATACCACGTTGCACACTACAAGTTCGCGACGATTTGCAAGGCACGAGGCCTATCACCCTCCCTACAATTCCTTCATCTAATAGCGGAAACCGATTGGTCTCTGTGCCGCCTTCCTCGCTCCACTGACCTCGCCACGTGATGTTGCTGCCGTGGGCCCCGCCTTATATCGACATCTCCGCTATGAGGCACGGCCCCGTTCAATACTGGTTATCTTTAGGGTAGAGGTTTGAGCTTTTTTGTAGCCTGAATTCATTGATCACGTCTATATTACAATTCCTTTCATACCACCTGTGCCTCTGCGTGCAGGCGCGCAACAGTCATATGCTATTGCGTCATTTCCGTGACGTCACACCTCCTCGTAAACCTTCACGGAAATAATGTTTTCACCTGTGGCTGTTGCGCTTGCAGCCATCTTGGTGTTAGGATAATGCAGTCGCTCCGTGCTGTGGTTCTAATAATAACCCAACTGTGGGACAGTTTGTAGATACCCTGAAGAATAGTATCATCAAATGCCTTTCGTAAAAGGTATGCATAATGCAAACTGTGAGAGTGATACACTGAGCTTCTGGATAATTTACATTCGTTGCTCAAGGAATGTAGTGCTTCTCGACCAATTCCATCCGCAAGTCATGGTAGGGAGACTCTTCATGATGGTCTTAGTGGCTCTCGCATTGTAGAGGAAGTGCAGCGGGAGGTGAACGATGTTGTCATGGATCTATTCTCAGTAGCATATGTCAGTGGCTTCATTGCGTGACATGTGTTAGGTTGTCAGGTGTGATGACTGCAAGGCATGTCTCACGTCCCCAGTGATGTTGTCGACCAACGCCTTAATATATTTCAAAGAGTACAAAGATGACGAACAGTCTCTAATCTGTCCTTCTGAAAGAATAGTAGAGAATGTAAGTGCATCTGTAACTGTGTTGGATGGTATGATGGCTGAAATTGCTCAGACATATTCAGTTGAAGAGAAAACTACAGCTGCTATCAAGAACACCATTGATTTTGGATGGATTCATTCTTATGGTTGTTCGCTTCACCACCAAGAGATAGTTGGTGGTATTGCACGGAGTGTTACTAGAATATCTATTCATTGGTGGTGTAAGTGAAGAAACAGGTCACTTATGGAAGGAAGCAGGCAGAGGGCTACAAGGAGGAAGATGAAAATTCTGTTGCACACGTGACTTGGTTGTAAATTAATGCCTCTTTTTTCATGTATAACAAGATTCTTCAGGATGCATACAACTTCTGTGTGTCACAAGTTATCTGACCTAGCACAGTGCTGTCATGGCTAGTGGAAGCCTGTATGAGGAAAGTATGACTTACTGAATTGCTGCCAGAATGAGTGTGGTGTTTAGGATGTGAGCAGCATCTCAGTTTTGTATATATGTAAATACAGAATTAGTGCTATATACCTGTGCCACCCGTTGTGACTAATGTGTGTTTATAGCAAGTATGTTTCAAAATGATTTATGTGATGAACCTGTGATATCTCTGTGAAATGGTATTGACCTATTCTTGGTTGCGGCACCTTTGCACTGTCTTGTTTAGAGACAAATGTTCTGTTTCCCTGGTCGAGAGAGCCAGTGTTCTTTGAGCCTGACACTAGGCACATAACTCCAGTACACATGACTATACTATACCAATGTCACGTGGCATGACTTTCTTTGCTAGTGCACTGTTCAGGTTTGATCTTCAGCTGGTGGTCTTGGCAGTTGTGTATATGTAAATATCTGGTATTTGTTATTTACCTGTGCCATCCTTTGTGACTAATGCAAGTATTTTTCAAAATGATTTATGTAATAAACCTGCGATAAATATGTGAAATGGAATTGACCTGCTCTGGATTGAGACACCTTGCAGTGAGTTACTTGCAGACAAATGCTCTGTTTCAGTGGTCGAGAGAACCAGTACCCTGCAGTATATTCCCTTGCATAATAAAATGTCTGATTGTGGAGGAATTATTAGTAACATTCTGACAGTATGTTCATTTATGATAAGCCTCCATATCAGCAGCACGGAAATGATACGTCAAAGCACAATCCATTTACTGTGTCGATGAATTCTTTAATGCTTAAAGCTGTGATAGATATGTATGGTTATATGTACATTTACAAATATGAATACAAATGCCTGCGATCAAAAGAAATTAAAGTTAAATGTTTGTCTGTCCTTCCTCCAATTACTTATTATGAATATCACTTTTGTTTCCATGACATGTATTTCATACTATCAAATATGTTTCACTAAGGGGTTCTTCAGTCGCTGCTAATGAAATGATTGTTCACATGGACACACATTTACCACATTTAGTTAGCGTCAAAATGTGCCTGTCAATAAACGACATAAGTGTGGCAGTGAATACAATAATCCATGAAAATGTGACGTAGTACTTGTCTTACTATGTTCCATATCACGCACTAGAGATTATTTAAACTTATTTAATAAAATTAACAAATGTAATTGTATGAAATATGTTGCATCACATGTTATTAATTACGAACATGTATCGATCACTTTTGTAATCACCATCAGGGTAACATTTTAAAAGTAGTAAGTAAAGTGGGAACGACTACTGAATCGGGGGCCAAACATGGTGGCGAGAGGCGAAGTCATCCGTGCTAAGGTAATATCGGAGGTGTTCCGGGGCGAAGAGGATAACATGGCGGCAGTAGCGCAGGGAGAAATGCCTGCGCGCGCATACCTGAGAAGCGAGATGCCACCGCCTACCCGTGATGAACAGCTGTTAAGTCACGTGGCGTCGGACCGAGAGTTGTCAGGGGAGGATGTACCGTGAGGTACAAAACCTCCTGGAGGGTGAGTTTACTCCCGTGGAACCAAGACCCTTGTCTAATGCAGCTAGATCCGCAACACTTGTTTCCAGCTACCATCCTATGACATCGTCAACTGAAGCCATACAGTGCTGAAATATGAGCGTACCCGGTAAAGTCACGACCGCGAATTAATCCGATGCCCTTAAGGAATTATGTATCGATATATCTGTCACTGAATAAGAACGTCAGAGAAGTTTATGCTCATCACCGGGATATCCAAGCGAATCTAGTCGAAAAGATGTGGTAGGGATGTAAGGCAACTCGCGTAATCTATACTGATATTCTTTGATGATATTTGTGATCCTTTGCACCATATTAGAAACAAGTAATGCCTCACAGTAACACACACACAAGTACGTGAAACTACAATGGCGAACTACTGTATGAAAGACGCTTGTTAATGTAGCCTAGTGTGAAGGAGGCGGGAAAACCTCGAACCCACAATAATATTTAGGGAGAACATGATGTAGATAGACGACGTCATCATTTTGGAAATATTAGTAATATATTTATTGCTACAAATGACCTGAAACCAAATCTAACCTGTCCCAGGATTAGTGAAAATTTTGGCGTAGGCTTGTTACGTAGTGGGAAAGCCGCGCTAAAACCTCGACCCATCTATAGCAAATAATGAAGAAGAAAGGAAGCCAAAAACGTTATGTCACGAGTGGGGAAGGAATAGTATTAATTTTATGATAGAAATGACGAAAATTCAAATCTAACCTCTGTCCCAGAAGCAGTGAAAGTTTTGGGGTAGGCTTGCTACGTAGTGGGAAAGCTGCGGGAAAACCTCTACCCCTCTATAGCAAATAATAGAGAATAAAGGAAGCAAAAAAGTTATGTTATGAGTGAGGAGGGATAATACATTTTATGATTGAAATGACCAAAAACCATATCTGACCTCTGTCTGAGTAGTTGTTAAGTGTTTGTGTAGCGCGTTGTATCCGTGGAACCGTGTCGTAAGGTACATCGCAGCGACCACCGAGACACTCGTTTCAGCCTGCTACATTTTTGGCCCCCGATCCTGCGGGTATACCGAAAAGTGTTATATTGAAATAACGTTTGAGACACTTACTAAAACATTGAGTGGTTCCCGATATTACATATTATTTTATTCTTTGTCCTCTTGTAAAGCTACCCCGATGATCGCAACAGCGATGGAAACATGTTCGTAATTAATATACTTGATGAACCGTATTTTATATATATACATTTGTTGATTTTATTACATAAGTGAAATTAATATTTGGCTGTACTATCGACCGATCTACCGATACTTCCGTTGCAGGAGTTAGTACAAATGTTTGGCGTAGGGTCCGCATTGTCGCGTCATGTTTGTTTTAATACTATGATTCAACAATAGCTTGCAGTACAATCTTCGTTGGCTAGCCAATATCAGTGAGTTTCATACCTAGGCTGTAATCAGTACAGACAATTGGAAAAATGTCGGTTGTCGTGAGGTTCAGGTGGTCAGTTGTGACGAATTGAACATGTGTTGCGCACGTGACATGTAAGTGATTTGTGTGTGCAGTGTTTAAAGGTTTTCAGTTACTAAGTGAGCAGGAATACGAAGCAAAAGTAGGCTACATAATAATTTCCGAACGGCGAAGAGAACCAGTCGCTTGACTTGTATGACTGAAATGGCACAGCGTGTAGATGGTGAGTTTTCGACACATTGAACAGAAAGTAGCCTATACCTGAATTAAGTTTGGTGTTTCAATGGCTCTGCATCCAAATTGGAAAGCTCTTGCAACAGTTGATTTGCCATGGAAACAGTTTGTTAGAGAAGGCTGTTCACAAACCGAAGAAAATACCAAGATTAAGGTAACTGACAGTCATTTGAACGGTGATCAAGCAAAACTTATATATGAAGAAATCGTGGGTTCAGATTACCCTCATGAAGACCAGTTGACCACAGGCAGAGCACACGGCAAGGTACAGTGGGCCCATGTGAAGTCTTCAGGATCCTCTATAAGGATTTCATGCCAAGATAGAACAAGGTTGGTGAATGCTGTTATGAGGGAGGCGCAAAACAACAATGTTGCACGAGTGACTGAACTGCTGTCCGATTTATGTGATGTTAATGTGATGGACCAACATGGGTGGACTCCACTGATGTCTGCATCTTGTGCTGGTGCTTTGGATGTTGTCAAGTTCCTCATCAGCTGCAAAGCAGATGCTAATGTGAGAGATAAGAGTGGGAACACTTGTCTCTCTCTTGCAAGAAGGCAGGGCCACCTTGCTGTGGTGCATGCCATAACAGAGGGCCACAAAGAGACTGGAACAGAGAATCAACCCATGAGAACTAGGCATGTGGAATTCTACTGTGAATCCTGCAGGCAGAGTTTTTGTAATACCAGCAGAGAACAGCATTCCAGCTCTATAGTTCATCTCTTAAGCTCCAGTCCACGTATTACCGTACCAACAATGTACAGCATCCCAGCAAGCAACAAGGGGTATCAGATTCTTGTGAAAGGAGGCTGGGACAGGGAGAAAGGGCTTGGAGCTGATGGATCTGGGCACAAGTTCCCCCTTAAGACAGTGATGAAACGAGACAGGGCAGGACTGGGTGGAGGTACTAAAGAGAAAGCTCGAGTAAAACACTTCACTCCACTTGCTTCTCAATTAAAACAAAAGACAAGGAACAACACCAGCAGCAGGCACAAGAGGGAGGTAGCACTGAGCAGGGAACACAGGAAGGAGCGGGCGTTACGACGAGAACTGGGGGATATGCTGACATCATGATGCCTGGAGCTAAAATGTTCACTGTGGCACATAACATTAGTATAGTTGCATGATTTAGGTGTAACTTATATTTATTTGTAGAAATGAGTTACAGCCAGGTAGGGTGTAGGAGAAGGCTTGCTGTCATCACATTATTATGTAGTAACTGTCAGCATCATACCAAATGTTGATGTTTCCTCAACCATTAAACTGTGAACGAAGACTTCTGCATGTATGCTTGCACATGCGTGCACACATCTTACACAACCACAATAGCTGTAATCTCTTTCTCTTCAAGAAGATTGGTAAAAAGCGCAGTGTACATTTTGAACCTGTCTTAATTCAGGTTATTCTGGTAATCTGATGTAATGAATACTAATTATGTTGGCATCAAATAGTGCTATGAAATGTAACGTAGTGGAGATCCTGACTCTACACTGCAATGCAACCATGGTGGAGATGTTCACGCTTTGTTGAGCCCAGTGTTTTCATTTTTGGATGGTGACATGGGCTGCTTCTGCTTCAGGACAGCAGTCTCAGTTTTCATAAATCGGAATTGCATCATGTAATGTTTACATTTATAGAGCTGGATAGTATAAATTTGGAAAAAGAGATGGAGCAGTAGAATCTTTTTGTAGATATTGGGTGGATAACACTCCTATTTTCTGTTTAGGATGTTCAGAGTTCAAATCTCAGTTAATTGACAACTGCCCTGGTTGTTTATTATTGTGTTTTTTTCCTCATCCATATTCACTGTTTATTAATCTTACTATCATTCAACACTATGTAACAAGAGCTACTGACAGTGGTGTTACATAAATTATTGATAAATAAACTCAAGATTTCTCCATAACTCCATGGTCAAGAAATGGGGGACTGATTTTTTTTAAATGTGTACATTGATTCACAACATTGCCCTGTGACTCACAATTTATAATATTAATAATGACAGGTTTTGCATTTTGTGGCAGACTTGAAGGAATAGCATTGCTTTCATCTGTAAGTTTGGAATGGAAATGTTTTGTCATATGATCTTTATTAGTCCTGTGACTCATCTGTTCTTAGCCAATCCTGTGTCACACTTGATCTCAGCTGATTCTTTTCCTTATTGTTGTTTCTTTTACCCCAGCAATGTAATGGTTATTCAAAAACAAATTCATTGTCCAGGTAGAGGTGAAGAAAACCTGGATTCGGAACTGAAGCATATGATGCAAAGTTATACCAGAGCCCTCAAATCAACTGCCACAATTTCACGACACTTTCTGCATTGTAACATACGATCATCAGTATAACCAGCACAGAGGGCATCCAGAGAAGAACACTGAATTTGAGGCTCCAACATTTTGCAATATACCAAGTGCCTTTGAAATGTACAGTATGTGTCACTAGTTATTATCATACTTTTGTAAGAAGTCCACAACATGATGAGCATGCCATCCAACAACTACTGAGCCATTATAGCTGAACAGGGACTTTGGTATAGAAGATTGACCATAAACTTACCTACAGCTTTTGTTCTAAATGTTTTATAGTATGTTAAAAATTACAGATGTGGCAGAGATAGAAAAGTGATGTTTTGACAAGTTTCTGATAATGGGTGTCTAATCTGTATACAGAAATATATCATGAACATGTATAATTATTATAATTATTAATTTAAGATTATTAAGACTGTAGTATGCTAGGACAAGATGTTGTGTAGTTGTGCATTTGAGCAGAGTACACATCATAAGTTCTTTCCAGAACTTCTTTGTTGTTTTTAGTAGTATAGTGATATGTATGGGCATGTGTCATGGCAGAGCTGGGACTACTGGAGAACCCACAGCACAGTCTCAAGTACTTGGAAGAGGTGGAAATGTTAGGAGAGGAGATAGTGCGGGACAAACAGGAAGTTGTGGCCCTGGACAGACGGCGGAATCAGAACCGAGAAGCTCTGAGAGCTCTGTATCACAGTGGTGGCAAGACATGGCTCACTCTTGGCTCACTGCTTGTCAAGGTACCTGGTGACAAGGCAAAGGAACTGCTAGAGCAGGGTAGGTCTCAGCTGTCATTACTTCTGAACTGACTGATAGGATTCACACAAAATATAATGCTGTCTGCTTAACAGAACTGAATCTCTTTCACCGCATGAATTGTGGAAAGATGATTGAATGAGTGGGTGAGCTTAAGGAAACTTTGAGACTTGAGGCTTTCATCATGGTGAGTACAAAGGTTATGGTGTTCTGGGATGTGAAGCCACGTAGTTCAGTAGATATGTGCTAATGTTTCAGAGGAACCTCTATCTCCATCTTCAAGGTCGAAGAGTCAGCCTTGCAGAAAGAGAAAGTTACAGAGGGCCACCATAGACACACTTGAAGCTGTGGGACCTGTCCTCGATCCCACACTTCCTTCCTTCCCTCCTTCATTTCTTCTTACCTTTTGTCTCTTCTCCCTTTCCTCCCTGCTTGCTTCCTTCCTTTGTCCATTCTGTCCTCCTTCCTCTATCCCTTCTTTCCTTATACAGGTGGACCCCAATATCCGCAGATTCAGAATCCATAGTTTCAGTTATCTACAGTTTACTGCAGCTCCCCAAAAATTTGGGAAATTAAATAAGTGGTTCATAAGTTTCAAAATGTGCACCCAGCAAGCACAGGCTGTAACATGGTGAAATCCAGCAGCCCAAATGCGCCCAGTAGCTTCCCTGCAAACTTGCCACCATTCTGCTTTTAGTGTTCTTGCTGTTCGAATTAGTTGCCACATTATTGCAGTGTTTGTGTTCAGAAAGGCCTTATTTACCGTAATAATGGCCCCAAAGTGTAAGACTAGTGATGCTGGTAGTGCTTCTAAGCCTCAGAAGCTGTGATGTCCTTTTCATTAGTCGGAAAGTGAAAATTCTGGATGTGGTTGAAATAAAAAAAATTGTATGCAGAGACTGCCAGGTTGTATGGCAAGAACGAATCTTCCATTCGTGAAGTGATGAAGAACAAAGAAAAAATTTAATCACTCTATCGTCTCTTGAGTATTAGGCTAAAAAGTCAGAATCCCCTACTTTCATACATACAAGGGAGAGAGAAAGTACACTGTAAATGTACAGTGTAGTGTACAGTACACTTTATTATTTTATTTAGTGTTGGTAATGTCTTACTGTGCGTAATTTATCATTTAAACTTTACTGTATTTCCGTATGTTAGACAAATATCACGTTATATATAGTGTTCGGTATTATATGTGGTTTCACGTAACCGCGGTAGGTCTTGGAATATATTACCTGCGGATATGGGGGTCAGCCTGTATTTGTCCTTAATTTTGCTGCTATGTTTACTCTTCTATCCTGAAGGTGGCAGAAGCAAGTTTGTCCAAGACATTGGTATCTGCCCACCAAACTGCATGGTATCACATCCCATTAGACAGTGTTTACATGGATGATCATAAATGATAAGTACATACAACATCCTATAGCCCTATTTCACAGTCTTTTACCTCTATATTACATTTTTGAGTAGTGACATTCTTCTTTTAAATCCAATTCTTCAAGAATTTATTGAACCTTTTAATGAATTTTATATAGGTGCATACAGCCATCAATACTAACATGCCTTTGAACCCTCATAAATAAAAAAATAAACACATACATTCATTTACCCAGTAACTGAGGAAAGCCATGAAAACTTCATTCCCCAGATAGAAGGGTTATAGCAACATACTGTCAAGAGTTGTGGCTTCTTTGCAGTATAGCATCTATCTGGCTGCGTGCTTATTTTTCATTAATATTTGAATATAAGACATGCATTGCAGCATATCAGGACTATTAATCTTGTATTTTGCATTCATCCAATACTTCAGAAAAAGTATGAATACGGTATAGCAGTGCATAAGTTGTGTATATGCTTCAGGAAAGCGTATGATTCAGTTAAGAGGGGGGGTTTCACACAATGCTCTTATGATATTTAGGATACCCATGAAACTAGTTAGGTTGGTTAAAATGTTTTTACATGAAGCCTGTAGTGATGTCTTAAAAGGCAAATATTTTTCTGATGAATTTCAGACTGAGAGTGGTCTGGAACAAGGGGAAGATTTGCAGCCATTGCATATTAGCTTTGCTTGAGGGTATGACATGAAGTAGGAGCAAGCAAACCATGAGGGACTGAAACTGAATGGTACACATCAGCTTCTGGTTTGTGCTGATATTAGTTTATTGAGCAAAAACATGCATACTGTAAAGTAAAACACAGAAGCTTCATTAGTTGATAGTAAGGCAGTTTGTGTAGAAGTGAATACTGATAAAAACTAAATATGTGTCTTGTGAACAGAGTGCAAGACAAGATCACAACCTTCAGATAGCTACTAAATCGTTTGAAAATGTGGCAGATTCAGATATTTGGGAATGAGAGTAACAAATCAAAATTGCACGTGCAAAGAAATTAAAGAGAGATTAAATGCAGAAAATGTCTGCTAGCATTTTTTCCACTATTGGTCTTCCCATTGGCTATCCAAAAATCTAAAGATTAAAATATACAAAAATGTAATTTTGCATGTTTGAGATTGGGGTACTGAGTGGGTCTAAGAAGGGGAAGCAACAGGAGACTAGAGAAAATTGCATAATGAGGATCCCCATGATGTGTACTCCATACCAAATATTATTCAGAAGATGAAATCAAGGACAGGATGAGTACAGCATCTGGAGAAGGAGGTAAATTAATACAGGGTTTTGGTAGGAAAACCTGAAAGTACAAGACCTAAGCATAGATGGGAGGATAATAGTAAGATGGATCTTGAAGAAATTTTATGGGATGTGTGGACTGGATTAATCTGGCTGAGGATAAGTACAAGTGGTTGGCTGTTGTGAACAGAGTAATGATCCTCCAGGTTCCTTAAAATACAGGGAATTTGATGACCTGAGGAAATTGTAACATTTCAAGGACACTGCTGCATGTAGTTATGTTATTGGCTTGTAGCACATGATGCTGATGGTGGTACTGCCTGAACAGGCCAGCAGCTTCTTTAGTCAGGTTCTCCACCTTAGCTTTATCAACCTTTTCCACCACAGGATGGTGTCTGAAGTACAGACCCAGCAGTTAATTCTGGAACAACTGAGGGATACCAGGTTAATAATCACAGGTTGTCAAAACACATTATCTGTAGCTACCCCGAGGTTCTCGTGGCAGTGTGTATACGCAGACTGCAGTCTTCTGAAATGTGGTGCAGTTCAGTTTATTAGATAAGAGTCGGTGATTCAGAGGAACCTTCTGATTCATGCTCAGGTCAGAAGTGCGATGGAGGCAGCAGGTTGGAATTTTGAGTAATGTTGTTTAAAATTATCCAGTTTTTTTAATGCACTTTCTGGTTATATGGTGGGTTGAATTCTTGATGTCATGTTTTCAGCTACGATTTCTTTACATAATTACTAAATTAAATAAAATATCCCTTCTTTGTGTTTTTTTAAATACCTGATGCATAGTGTACTGCAATTTTCATCAAAATTCAAGCCAGCAAATAGTTCACAGTTGTCAAATTTTGATCTTATTTCATTGTTTCTTACAAGAATACTGAACTAACTTTTGTTTTGGAGTGTTCTTGGATGTTTTTGACACAAAGTCTTGAAGTTCATTCGAGGGCTTATGAGTATTTTGTCATTGCTATTGCTTCAACATATGACACTCCAGAATAGACAATGCCAGTAATGCATCGTTGCAGATTGGTTACACTTGAAGCAACTATATTTCGTACCTCTTCTCATCTTCCCCCTCCCCATGGTGTGCAGTATGCGCACAGCTGCAAGTGTCAGAACTTTTCTTTTGAGAGTCAGCATTTTGGATTGCTTAACACTAAGAAATCCATCAAAGCTGCTGGGACGGTCTATATGATGTTTAAGTTTCTCCCACTCATGTTCTTCATTTCCTTCAGCATTGACTACACTCAGAGTAAAAAGGCTGCAGTAATTTCTAGTTTTCAGCCAGTACCTTGGCAGTTAAAATTAAGATACATAAAACAATGGTGAAACCAGGTGCAGTGTATGGGAGTGAAATATGGGCCATGACTGATACAGTTATGAAAAGACTAAGTAGACGTGAGAGGAAAATGTTAACAGGGATATATGGACTTGTGGTAGAGCAAGGAATATGGATAGCAAGAACTAATCAGGAATTGAGGGAGCTATATAAAGATCTAGACACAGCAGCAGATATTAAAAAGAAAAGATTGGAGTGGATTGGACATGTAGTAAGAATGTATCAGGGAAGGTACAGTTAGGGAAATATTTGAGAGTATGAAGGACTGTAACCAAATTGTAGACTGTTTGCTTCTGTTCACAGACCAGGTACAACTAGATACACAGATTAACAAGTTGCGCAGTGAGCTCAAGGTGAAGGTGAATACACTGCGAGATATGGAGTTCCAGTCGCCTGTCCCTGGGCTTATGCTCAATCCGCTGTCTCGTTCTGAGCTAAGTGCCATGGGACAGATCATGGGCCGCCACGCATGAGATAGAAAAGAGCTGAACAGGCCAAGGATGTAATATTTGTTACTCAGCTAAGTGTGTGCCAGTATGCTTTAATTTGTGTCTTGGGAACATAACTTTTATGTCTTCTAACATACCGTGACGGTTGGATTTTATGTTCCTTGAATCTTTGTTTTGCCCAATTGTGTGCATATTTTTTCAGACCCACCAAAACTTCCATAAGAACAATCTTATATTTTTCTACAATATATGTTTGTGCTTTCTACCCCATTCCTTGGTTATATGTTCAAACTATGCATAAAGTGGCCTATAGCTGTCATTTTCAGTAACATGTTTACCCAGCTGCAGTGAGAGGTTTATCATTATATTCAGCATTTAAGTATGGAGGGTGATAGTGAATTTACACAAAAAGACCCGTACTGGACCATGCCCTGCCAAACCACGATGTGCCTTGCCAAATTATCATGAATACAGCTAGAAGATAAAACAGAATGTGTAGTGATTATGGTTCATTCATTATACCAGTTGAAAATTCCAAATGCAATCAGGTAAATTTATGACACTGAATTTATACCGATTATCCATCCTGAGAAAATCAGTAACTGCAATGAAGCAAGAAAATTCACACTCTGGGAAGGAAAAATTCAATTGAAGAAGCTGTTAAATGTGAAAAACACATGAAAATGTTTCACTATACCAAAGTGGGGTTGATTCCGGGGACTAGAATAGTGTAGAGTAGTGTTCAAAATCCAGCTTTCTTGAAACAAGTCTGCCTCTTTCTGATCAACACATTCTTGAGGGCATGGGCCTGTATAACTTCGTGTACCCTAAAACTGTGCCATGGAACCTTCAGCTGGGTGCATGTGAACTGATGTATGTATGTGGTGGGACTGTAATAATTATGCTGAAAATATTAGGTGCCACCATACAGTGGATTTAGTCACCAAGTGTGCAATAAATGCTCAGAGTATTGTTCGACTGTAACACTGTATACTGCAGATACAAGTACTATTGTTGTCACTTTGATTACCCAAGTGTAACTCATGAACCACCAAGTGCAACTTGCCCTGTATCACGCCACCTACTCACTCCAGTCTTTTGCCGCACGTCACTTTGGAATCACATTCTAGTGTTACATCATCTCATCCAGATGCAAGAGTTCAGAAACAACTCTGTCCCCTCACAGCATAAACAGAAATACCCCTCCATTACGTTACACTCGAAAGGTACAACCCTGGGAATTTAACTTTTTGCTGGGGAGAATCAATAGCATGTGAATGGGGCATCTTGTGCTTCCCACCAGTGTCTTGATTGCTGCAACTCGCACCAGGCCATCACATCCAGGATGTACCTCCTCCACCACTGCAATTCTGGATCCCAGAGGTAGGCTACTGCTGTCTTTGACCATGACAATTGTACCTGGATGCAGATTTGGTTAACTGAGGCCCATTTGCCTCTCTGTTACACACTGTTAGGACAGTCTGTGAACCATCTTTACCAAGAAAGTTGTTGGATTTGTTGCAAGTGGTACCAACTATCTGACAACAGGCATCTCAGACAGGTTAGGCTCCGGAAAACTTGTAAGAGGCGCACCTATCAGGAAGTGTCCTGGGGCCATTTGGATCAATGGAAAAAGTTGTTAGAGGGTGAGAATTCAGACATGCCTGTACTTGGGATAATGGGCACTGACAGTAATGCTGCACATAAGCAGTCACTTTGACAAACGCAGCAAATGATTAAAATCCCTCCACATACTTAGTTTGGGGTATACATATGTAGTTGCTACTAATAACCGCATTCTGTGTTCTTCAGGAATGTCCTCAATCATTGCATTTTCCCTACAGAAGGCCATGAAGTGGCTGATTGTTGAAGCCATTGTGGTCCCTGCCAACACAGCTGCAGATCACCAACTTCTCCTGTGTTACCCTTTGCGAAGATCTGCAGGATTGTCCAAAGTGGGCACATTTTGCTAGTTGCTCATGTTGGTAGCCTACTGAATATGTGCCACTCTATTGGCCACAAATGTATTCCATTTCATAGAAGGTGAAGAAATCCATGACAAGACTATAGTAGAATTAGCCTAAGAGATGAATGCTGTTTATCTCCACATTCAACACCAGTAAAATCTTGTCAATTTGTTCTGCCAATGGCACTGCTTCACTCGGTTCCAGCCTGGGTAGAGTTACCTTCTTCACTGGTGCAACCCTAGAATGTGACACAATAAATGACTGACCACAGATAAACACATGCTCCATATGCCTTTTCTGAAGCATCTGCAAACCCATGAACACTAGGTCCAATCAAAAATGTTATCATATAAACAGTGCCTGTTAGTGCTTTTCACACTTGCATCCAATGCTACCCTGAGTTTGGTGGTGCTGCTGTCATGTTTGAATACTGGATGATGGGGCAGGTAAAATATTTTCTTACAGTCATCTCCATTACTTCCAGATAACAGCTGCATATGCTGAAGTTCTTCATATTCCTTTATGAAGTCTATGTAATTCTTCCGCCTGTCTGGTTGGTGCTGAAGCCATTTATCAAACTGCTGAAATTTAACAATGCTTGATCATAAAATCTATCGAGTCCCTTGTAACCTGACTTTTGTGGTAACTGCATGGCAAATCCCTCAGAGTAGTCTCGTGTAGTAGTTGCTTGGAAGTGACTCTCATATTCCTGCTTCTGTGGAGTTTTGGGAAGTGTGTGAAACTCTTCAATTGCCCAGAAACATTATGGCTGTGCATCTAAACTGTCTTCTTCCAGCATTACAAATTATGTTGCTGTTTCTTTGTATGACTGCCCTGTATTTGTTACACATCCCACCAAAATCCAGCCCAGTTCAGTTTCTTTGAGTGTGGGAACTCTCCAATTGCCACTGTATCTACCTAGTCAGAGTAAATGAAAGAATACTTCTGCTCCGATCAACATATGCACATCTTCTTGATGAGCAACCCTGGATCTGCATAGAACAGATTTGTAGATAACTTCCATGAATCATGTTCATTGTAAAGTGCTGGCACATTCACTGTAACCTTTGGCGAGATAAAGCACATGACTTGTCCCCGAAACTTGCTACACCACAAGCAAAGCCGAATGTTGACACTTTATCTAGCATCTGAAGCCATGTTGTTGATTTCCTTTAAAGAAATGTAATCCCTTCTTCTCCATAGTCCTAGTATATTCACCATGGTCTATGTTATGAAGCTAACCTGTGATGCATTGTTCGACCCCAGACATCTTGTACGTTTACAATGACCATCGACAACATCAATGTCTCTCTTTAACATCTGCAGTGTTTGTGAAAGGTTTTACTGTATCCAAAACCTGACATTTCTGCTCCATAAATGTCATTAAGTCCTTAAGTACTGGGAACCTTTGTATGCCTGTTTCATTTGCCACTCATGACATGTTTGACTGCCCAGATATTCTGCAACCAGTTGTGACAATATGATGTCCTCTAAAGGTTGTTTAATGTTTAATGCTTTCAGTGCATTGAAATGGCTACAAAATGGGGGTGTTTACAGATTGCCTTATCTCTCCTATGTCCTCTTTACTGATTGCCTTTAAACCCAGTAATTGTCTGGTGTAAGTACCCACAATCATCATCTACTTTTCATATCTGTCCACCATAAGACCCAAGCTATTGAGTAATTCTCAGTTATAATAGGAAGCCCCACGAACCAAATGAAGTGCTTGACCCTCAAGTGCCATTGCAAATAATTGTATTTTTCATTGCTTGTTACATCTGCATGACTGTCGACCATAACCTTGGAAATATTTTCAAATACTGCCCAGTTTTCATATTTTCCATCAAACGCAGGAAAAGGTATTGATGGCAGTAACCCCTGTGACTGACTGATTAGTATCACTGCATGTACTGCCCATACTAGACGATGCTTCTAATGTAGGCACTACCAACATGGACCCTGTCTCCTGTGATGGCAATAACCTCTCAATGTCTCACTTAAGTTTGTAGTTAAGTCCCTTCAAAATCTGACTCATTATTCACCTCCAACAAATAATGAAATCCATCCAACTTATTCCAAATTTCTCTTAAAGCAGCATAACGCACCTTGATCTATTTTGTCTCTTGACCTAACAGAGCCACAAAACGTTCAATTCTTGTCAAAGACTCCATGACAACTCCTTGCCTCTTTATAAGAGCCTAAATCTCCTTTGGATTAGTGATAGGAACATGAAAATGAAGGAAACTGTATTAGGATAATAATTGTCTGACCTGCCTTGTCAAGTCGGACCTCAACTGCAGTGCCCTCATGCTCTGCCAGTAGGAGCACTGGTGTAACACTTGAGTTGAATCTCATCTGTGTGCACGATGCCCTCAGACTCGAACACAGCTCACTGTAACCGTCGCCAACACAGCAATCTGTCATACTGTGAAGAGATTAACACTGTATGGTGCCTTGTTTTCCCCAAATAAATGACAATACCTTGTACAGAGCACCCTTTAGAGAGTCAGGCCATGCACCGTGGTACACAAAATTGTGACACACACGTACCTAATGCCCACGAAACTCGTCACCATTTCCACATTGAATTGCAGCCTGGAGGGCAACAAAAAATGTTTTCGGAATAATTGCTATTAGTATTAGTGGGCTGTAACAATGAGTAATGCAGATATAAGTACAACTGTATTTGCACTACTCAAGTGTAACCCATGAGCCACTGAATGCAAACACCATTTACTCCAACCTCTTGCCACACATGTCGTATTAGGATCATGCTACATTCCAGCAGTACATCATCCCATCCAGATGCTGGAGTACACATCTCTATCAGTCACCTCAATACATAAACAGAACACCCAACACCTAGGCACCTGGGATTTGTGCATCCCTGATGTATGAGAAGAAAAAATGGGAACAGTACAGTTGTCAGACCAAACGAATACGGTTGTAAACATCATTAATAGATTGGTCTTTGTTAGGGAGTTAATGTATCCAGGGAGGTAGCTGTATTTACTTTTTGCATGAATTTCATGCTTCAAAATATTACAGCAGCTACTCTGACTGTATACAGTATCTTGTACAGACATAATTTTTCAAAGAACTGCACAACAGCTTGTCACGTCACATGTTAGCCTGAGCGTGTACATAGTAGAAAAGAAATACTGCGTGGTGAACTGTACTGCCAGTTTTGCAATTTTAGTGTACCATACCCATTGTGAACAAAAAAGATAGTATAACTGAGCATTTTCATTCAGTACAAAAACTGTCATTCTCTATATCTGTCACTAATAAGTGCAGTTTTAGTAATATCTTTTTTGAATCAACTCAACGATGTCTACAAAATACTCTCTTATGTTGCTTATGTAACATTATCTTTAACTGTGCTTTCATGTGCGTTAAATTGTTTCCCAGCAGTTGTGTTTGTCGACGTAAAAGAAATGATGTAATGATCAGCCTACATGGCACAATGCACCATCAACCGAAATTACACAGGTGATTTCCCAAGAATATTTGGTCACTTTGTCACCATAAACACTTCATGTCTTAAATAATAGTGTGTCTCAATAAAACTGTATCATGTCAATAAATGAAATATGTAACCAATAAAAACACATACTGTACCTGTGAAAGCACAGGGTAACTGTATATACCATGTGCTTGGGAAATACAAGTCCACGCATTTCTCATGTTTGTAATATGAAGAAAAGAAACAAATGAAAACACTTGTTATTTTACATATGTGAGTTATAAGTTACAGGTGTATCTGTTGAGTTGAGCAAACAGTTTAAAACCATGCATTAATTACACGTTTTGATGATAAAACTGAATAAGTAAGAACAACTACACCAAGGGTTCTAAACCTTTTTTGGACCTTGAACTCCTTGGAATCTGATGAAAGCTACAGTCCCACATCCCCTAACAATGCATATGAACACACAAATTCGCATACAGTTTTATTCCAATGACGACTGATTTCCTTCACATACAATATAAAAACAATCTTGGCAAAGAATTTTGTTTCTCTTGTTCCCAGCTGCATGTACCAACATGCAAAATGTGAACTTTGTTTCTGTACCAACTTACACCACCAATGGCCACCTTTTCATTCACTATTGTTTCTGTTTCTTTAACCATGGACTTACCAGTCCTGACACACACAAGTTATTAAGCAATGTATTCTGGATCACTGGTACATGTGGCACATTTTAGACAATAAAAGTGTCATCTTAAAACAGCTGTGACCAAAAGTCTACAGCCTCATTTATTTATTTATTGTATTCAAACATAGTCAGATGTCACTTCTTAAGACAACCCAGCTACTGGCCCCTATAACATGATTTAAAATCACCTGTTCTTGAATGATAAAAAAAATAAGGATAAAGTTGATGCTGTGCATGTCATGAAGGCATATAAGGAAGATGAGGTACAGCCCCATTCATTTTGTACTCCAGCACCAGATGCAGGTCAGTGGTCGGATTCGAGCCCCAGCCACTTCATCAAGAGGGAAAGATCTCCAGAACGGGTTTCAGTATACCTGTCATAAGGATAAGTAGCTGAAAATTCCCTCAAGCAACAGGACACAGAAAATATCAGGCTGGAAATAAAATTCTGCACATTAACATGAACCCACAGAAGTTGCTAACAAGAAATGATGGAAAATACAAGTGAAACAAAAAGAGGAATTAACTGCAAGAGGGAAGGTAGAGTATAAACCTCTACTACAGCAATGTGGCCACATTATCCTAAACTGTAAGATATTGCGAAGCCAAAATCACAGAAATAAACATCATGTTTCAGAAACTCACTACCAGTATTGTTAACATAATTATACTACAGCATTCCACTTGTGTATTACCTCAAATTAAAAGCAGATATGAGCTCCTTTCCACCCTTCCTTGTGATAAAATTATGGCTGAGTAAACCAGGTTGGTAGGAAGCTGAACTCTGATGGCCCTGGTATCTTGACTACTGTAACATCTTCATGTGGTCTCCAGTCAAATTTCCAGACTGTATCGGGACTCTCCTCCACCACCACACTCCGAACAAAACTCAGAAACCGGTCACAGAAGTTCATGCATATGCTTGGATCCCAAACATTCTGCAACAAAGATGAATGTTCGAAAATTTGTTATTCATCACTAGGGACAGTTTTCTTCCCTTCTCTGTTGGGAAATGGTCAGTTGTGCTACGTACAATGAGAACAACATCAGTCTACTTTGAAAAATGTCATAGCCAAAGGACTGTATAACAAGACAGGCAATGCGTGTATGACGTAACAATGAGGCGCATTCATGCCATCACTGTTATTTTGGTAAGCAATAAGTATTACAAATATATTCTGAGTGTGTGTTTGTAGCCCCAGGTATTAAGCATACATTGCCCACTCACCATATTGTCATCTGTGGCCTGTCCAGCTCTACAATACTTTTTAACATTATCTCATAAATGGCATGATACTTGAAAAAGAAGTTATTGAACACAAAATGTGTCTGACTTTCTCTAAACATTTCTCATTCCAAGAAGAAATGAGCAAGATATGATAATAAATATATATTTGTCTTCAAGTAAAGTACTCAGTTTTCTTGTCAGATTTTAATGAAACTTGAATTTTCTCAACAGGCTTTCGAAAAATACACAAATATCAAAGTTCATAAAAATCCGTCCAATGGGAGCCAACTTGTTCCATATGGATAGACAGACAGACCTGATGAATGTGCCTAAAATTAATGACCTTTATATAAAACCACTTCAGCTGAAAAACCTGCAACGTGATTCCCTAAGATGATCATGTAATTCAGGCTGCAGCTTCTTAATGAGTCCTACAATTCCTGTGCAAAGAAGTGGCTTTGTAAATCCAACAAAATTTAATTGTATCTTTATGTCAATTACAGGTTACTGTAGGCTTGTATTCAGTACACACTACAAGAAGGTCTGATGACAAAAGATTGAGAGCTGACATGTATTTCATAATACAGACATCACTTTATAGCAAAAATTTAATAATGTCATAAAATCAGACCCATATACAAACATGACATTACTACTCTACTGCTGTCAGAAGGAATGTACACAATAACTAATCAAGGGCATACACCCTAACAACCATGATGAAAATAACAACACTACAAAACAATTCTGAAAAAGAGAAGTTAATTTGAATATGTTTTACCCATATTTAAATTTATCAACAAAGGGCCACTTCACACACACACTGTAGTCAACAGATACGTTGAGCTTTCACTCATGGGGTTACAGGGACACAAGTGGTTTTCTTTGTATAATATGTGTGCTGTGACAGGTATGCACTTCCTGGTGAACTGCAACATGGTGATCACCCACTCACCTTATTCCCCTGACCAAGCATCAGCTGACATTTTTCTATTCCCTAAGTGAAAAATGCCCTCAAAGAAAGAAGATTTCAGGACTTCAAAGATATCAAGAAGAATGTAACTGCTGAATTAAATGCAGTCCCTTTACATATCTTTGATAACTGTTTTACGAAACTTGTAGAAAGACATAAAAATTACATTGCAATCTAGGGAAACTACTTTGAAGGAAAATAAAACAATTTTCTTCTTATTCGCACACATCTCTTCTGATAGAATGAGTCCCAGAACTTGACCGTTTGACCTCATAATTATTGAAGGTACACGTGAATACCCTAGTCACAATTAGCCAAAACACATATTACAGAACACTGTAAAAATGTCAGTATGTTACAGAATATATCACTGATAATACCACGAAAATTGTGATGTATCAACCCAGAAGAAGAGGATGCTTGGAAAGATCAAAGCACTACTTTTTTATGATTCTTACAATTGTATGTTACGCTTAGATTCTCTACGTGTTGCACCCTTGATCAATGACTCAGAACAGCACTTTCTGTCAGACTCAACTTTTCACCTGTAGACAGAAACATTCAGTTTCCAAAACATTGTAGTTTGTTCAAAATACTAGATGATGGACACAGTTCATGAACCATCCAATCATAACTCACAGGTTCTTTGTAGTAACTGCACTTGACCTAAAGAAAGATGACGATGAATGTAACACACACATTAAAAATTTGTCCCGGTCCATGCCAATAAGGAATATAAGGAGAGGAGAGGTATAGCTCCACTAATTCTTAATCTAGGCAGTAGGTGGAGGTCAGTAGTCAACTACACATTCCAGCCATATTACCCCTGGGAAAGACCCCCTGGTACCCACTGAATATGAGGCTGGGTGGACCCCAAAGCTGGTCTGGATGGTTGCCAGGATTCACACCCCAGACTACCCATCCTGTAGCTAGTTGCTATACCATTTATGCCACCACAGCACATAAAACCTCTCATTACTGTCTTCTGCTAAAATAAATGTCCTACCTAGTGAAGGAACATTCTGGTATATGTCCTCTGACTTTCCAATAAAGTTGATGTATTAAATCTTTCCTGTTTAGAATCTGACTCTATCTGTAACAAATGGTGACAAAAATAGTGCTCACCCCAGCCATTCTGGGAATTTTTAGAACTTCAAAGTTTTCCAACTTATGCACCATGCCCCAGTCATCTCGGAACCCACATACAATTTGACTCGTGCCCACAATAAAACTTTGGCTCCACCATCTGATGAGTTTGAATCTGAAATGGTACGAAAATTACAAACCATGTTTATTGGCATGATCAGCAGAAGTAGATGTAACACCTTCAGTTCTCAGAAAATGAACAATGATCCTCAACTTAATATCTGACTGCCAAACCCTACAGTAACTGATGTAAAAATCACCGTTTCCAGATCATACAATTAGTTCAACCAAACATCACAAATTCTGGTAAGATTCTGTCTTCGATACCAACATGGTGGTCAAACAACATCAGTAGCACCCAGTGTGAATATCTTGATATTCTGCACGAGGAACCCAGCAACCAGCTGTGATGTGATCCATGGACCATATCAACACTGACCGATGCTCCGTGACATTCACTCCCAATTTTGATTTATCTGTCTAACTGTCCTGAGCCAACCACTGTTCAAATTATCAAGAACAGCACAGGAGCAGGGTCTATGTATGTCCTGCCCAACATCCACACAACCCTTACCTCTTGAAGTTCTGATTCTGTCGAGCTGTTTCAATGAAACGGCTTGTTTTCAACTCAATGAACTGGGCCTCAGCCAGCTCTGAACAGCTGTTTATCACAGATGTGCTTTTAACGCCATCCATTTCTGCTCCAAACAACAAGCAGTGATTATTCAGCTTTGCCCTGAACATCACACACAGCTCTTCCTTTTCATTCACAGGTTTTGTCACATCAGGTATTCCATCTGGTTTGTCTTAAAAAAAAAAGAGATGAATTTTTCACCAACTGAACCACACACCTATAACAAAGTCATTCATTTAATATTCACAGTTCCACCAAACGTATATCAATTCTTTTTTGACGTCATTCATTTCATGCAATGGGATACAGTTCTTCATACAAAACCAACAATTTACACATTCATAACATATGCAATGACACACTGTTCTCTCTTACATGTTTCGCCAGCTGATCACTGTCTTTATCACCACACCGACATTCAAAACCTGATAAAAGTGATACACTTGTAATGATGAAACACATCATACCATGGTTATATTTCATCCTTGTTAGAATGTAAAATATAGCAAACTGTTGTATGTGTAGTTACAATTCTTAATACTAATACAATATTATGTGCTGCGCAGTGCCCCATTAAAATTGAGTGTATGTCATCTTAATTTACAACACATTTGTAATAACAAACACACTGTGTTATACTGATATCCAAGTCCTGTTCATATGATGTAAAATGTGGTATAATGGCAGAGGTGTGGTAAAAGTTCCACTTGCTAGATAAGTTGCACTGTATTTCTCAGTTCTCTAGCAACTGTAACTTTTACCATGTATATGCCATTGTACCACATTCTTTATCAAATAAACAGACTATAAACTGTATGTTCCAAATGTTTGCAGTTTTGTGTAACAATGCAAACAGGGAAGAACTGGTAAGGTCTCTTTCACAGGTTTAGCGGATGGACCCTCAAGCTGAACCCACCCTTTCTTGTGCTGAGGCTGTGTATTGGTAGAGCTACACTTCTACCTTCCAGCTGTACCTCCATGGCAAGTTATAGGGTGACTGTTACCTTATACTGCAAGCAGAGAAAAATGCAATAGAAAATGTGGCTCTGTGATTCTATGCAGCAACAGTTCTTGGAGTTTAGGTAGTTCCCTGCACCATCAACCACTTCTGTTGATCTGTACTCTGTACCCTCTGGTAACACTAAAAAAATTTCCAATCACAGCTTTCTGAACCAATGAAATTACATATTCATCAACGACATGCACTTATTCCAACAGTTTACAGTCTATCACATAGCTAATTCCACACAGCAGAGCTAATAGTTTCTCAGTTAGTCAGGAAATTTCCTGCTTAAGAAGCCTGACGGTACATTACCACGTTCACCACAGCCCGCGACTTGTCCTTATCCTAAGCCACATCAATCCAGTCAACACACCTGAAACCAATTTCTTTCAGATCCATTGTAATATTCACCTCCCATCCATGTCTAGTTCTTCCAAGTGGTCTCTTTCCTTCAGGCTGCCCCCACAAAAACACTGCATGCCGTTCCTGTCCCCTATAGGTGCCACATGCTCCACCCATTTCATTCTTCTAGATTACTCAGAAAGCAGTTTGTGAAAAGTACAAATCATTAAGCTCTTCAATGTGCTATTACCTCCATTCCCCTGGTACTTCAACCATCATAGGCCCAAATACCTCTCTCACCACATTATTCTCACTTACCCTCAGCCTAGTTCTTCCCTTCAAGTGAGCAACCAAGTTTCACACCACTATAAAACAACAGGCAAAATTTGAGTTCTGTATGTTTTAAAATTTCTATTTTTGGAAAGCATAGAGGAAGACTGAAGATTCTGGACCCAATGGTATCAAGCATTCCTGGAGTTCAATCTGCTCTTAATTTCTTTGTGAAAGAATTTGGAATTGTGAGGTTTGTTCCCAAATATATGACCCTTGCTACACTTTTAAAAATATTTATTACCTGCCTTCATATTTTGACTGACCTACATTCTGTTAATGAGACATGAGCATATACAGTTGAACTCGGTTATAACATCATGAAAGGGACCAAGTAAGCCGTGTCATTATAAAAGAGTGTCGCTCTAAGCAACATGTATGGTGAAAGTTAAGGATAATATTTTAAGACACAATACAGGTCTGCCCACCTAACTGAATCATAGGCTTTCTTAAAGTCTGTCAACAGCTGATGCTCTACTCCACTATATTCCAATTTTCTCTCAACAATTTGAAGAATGCAGAATATATTATCAATAATACATCTCTTATTTTAAAATCCACACTGATGATCCCCAATAATTTCATCTAAATATGGAATTAACCTTCACAGATATAAGCTGGATAAAACTGTATGCAGTAAATAAGTGACATACTTTGATAACTACTAGTCTGTTTTTAGCACCTCACCCAACCCCAGAGCTGGTAGACCACCCCTTGTAACCTTTCCACGACTGATTATCCAATATATTTGCAGCTACCACCCCCTCCTCCCATCTGGAGGCCTTGTTCTCCATCCAAGGCATGAGGACATGACACGGAATGGTGACATGACCCCATTTATCATGGATTCTTCCATTTATGATATATAAAATTTTCAAGGAGTCTGTTACATCCTAGAAAGTTACCTGAGCTCATGTACTGCTCAAACTTGAAGCCCCATGATGAAAACTGCTTATCTCTATCTGTCATCTGTTCCTCGGAAATGCGCTTCCTTTCTGTCTCCTTAGCACAAAGAAAGATTGTTCCTTTCCACTTGGTTGCACAAATAATCCAGTCTTCATTCTTCTCGTATGGAGTGCGCATCAACACTGTCAGCAAACCACGGAAGCACACAAAATCAGCTGACATCCTGCAATGATTTGCGTACAACTCGTAAGGGTTGGTGGGAAAAAAACTTTATCTTTTTGTAATTATGCAGTCATTACATGACATTATAGGGATGCAATTTCAGCTTCATCCTACACAGAAGCAGTCACAAACTAATACAGTAATGATAAGTGTATGTTTTACTGAATTATGTCAATAACGAGTATACCAAATGACCGGATAACAGTAAGTAAATGGAAAGGTAATGGACGGATGCAGTCATGGCACAACTTGTCTGTACTATTCCATCACTTCCCTGCACGGACTGAAGAAGACACTAAAAACCTTGACAAAGATAATAAGCATCCTAACCGCAACCCGAACGGAACACTACGCCAAAAGCGTTACTGCTTACTGATACAATTAATCTTCCACGACTCTTATTCACTACTCACGTAAAATGTTGTATGCATAAGCAAAATGTCAACAAGTTCATCATACCAAATACACCCTTCGAAAATATAGCTATAGATGACTTCAAAACGTACCAGTCTCCGCCGTTTGAATTCTGTAGCAACCATCTTAAAAGGTTATCTATTTTTTCATCATAACTGTCATCTTTCTTTTGGGCAAGTGTTCGTCCACGGTCCAAGTCGAATTTCACATTAAAATCTGTAGGTAAGTGAATGTACTTTAACCGACTTAAATCTCCACAGTATTTGCGATCACAATCGATGCTAAAATATCCAATCACTCGTGGCCTACTATAAGCAGGAAAATTTCCGCCACTTGCATTTTCCTTCGTTTTGAAAGTATTACTCGTCATTATCACAAACCGCAACCTCAAATCCCCCACCAGATAGTCTGTGCCCACAACCACAGATCTCCCCCTAACCCTCAACACACGCCTTGCTTATCAGATCACCGGTTGAGTACGGATTAGTATTCAGAGACGGTATCACAGATGAAATCATCAATGCGTTCTTTCCAGAATAGACTAACACAATAAGTAGCTCGTATGCAACGTTCCGTGCGACAAAGTGTTGTTACCCGTGGTGACATATTAAATGAGAAAAAGTCTTTTAACCATTTCCCTGAAAAAGCTAAAACAAAACGCCGGATAAATTTTGAAGGCTTTTTAACTATTTATGGAGATAAACACTATCAACAAGCAGCATCAGTTTTCATAGCGAAGTAAATCGATGTAGTTTCACCTTATTACGTAACAGTAATTATCACTGAAGAATTCACCTTGAGCCATTTTATGGTTGGAAGAGTTTGCCATTCAGATATCTCTCACTACTACTCTAAATTTTCTTGATAATAACTGAAAAATAAAAAAACCAACTAGATGCCACTTGATATTTTATTGTACTTCTTATGGGTTCAACATGTTTCAAGCATTACTATGCCCATCATCAGGATCTCGCGACTATGATGTTTACCACATTAGTCCGGACACTACTCCAGCCTAACTCCACCTCACCTCCAAAATACAGCAAAACAAGAAAGACACGACCAATGTGGTAAAAAACATTATAGTCCTACATAGTCATAGTAGGACTAGGACAATGATGCACGGTCCAATAAACATCAGATTTCTTGATTATTTTCCACTACCCGACGAGTCACCTGCTGCGGGTGCTGCGAATTCTCTCTTTATTTTCTGCTCTAGTTCCTGTTGATTCTAGGCTTAGAGACGAAAACTTTACATTTGAGCACAACCATAAAATTCAATCACAGGCGGAGAGATAGGGTGACCGCGCAGGGCATGGAACTCCACCGCCACGAGAAATGACGTGGAAACATTTCTTCTAGAATTTTCATTGATGTCCTTGCAACTTTGGTAAACCAGCGTAATCGTGGAATCGCTCTTTCTTCAGTATGGTTCAAACAAGATTGGGTAACAGCATACACAGCAAGGGCATCAATGAGTGTCCTACGAGAAATGCTTCCACAACACATCCTTTCTGGTGCCTGTGATGTTCCATGGCCTGCGCGTTCACATCCTTGGGATTAATTTCATAGGGCTATCTCAACAGTAACGTTTTCATCTCTAACCCTAGAACTATCGAGGGACTAAAGCAAAGACGGAATAAATCGCAGCAATCCCGGAAGAGATGACTCGTCAGACGATGGAAAATCTTCGAGGAAGACAGGAGCAGTGTTTGAGAAATGATGGGAAACATCCCAGTGATGTTTTTTCAAGGCACTACTGTAATACAGGGCGACCACAGTACGTCCAGTGTGCCGTGATGGAGTTGAACATAGGAGCGAGACGTGATAGTGTGTGCCCACACAGACCAATCCCCACCCCCTTAAAACGAACAAGCCAAACGGGACTGACTTGGGGTACTGTATAGGCTACCTCACTGTGGAAAAAGGTATTCCCCTTTCCAAGGAAACCAAATGGTCTGCGATGGTCGTTACCACCATCATCAGGGTACAAGATGAAAAAATTTTGCCGCATGGGTATTAATGAAAGTTATATATTACAAATTAATGCATTAAAGGAATATTTAAATTAATGTAGTACTGGAACAAATGCATAATAGTCAAATATGTTTTATCGTATATTATTAATAACCACATGTTTCGGTCGCAATTGCGACAATAATCCCATGATAAGTGGGTCCCATTCAAGTCTGCACGGAGTGTCCTCGGTTTGCGGATATAAGAAGGGCCTCCCATATCGAAGGTAGCTGCGAATATATTGAATAAGCAGTCAGGGACAGGCGATAAGGTGTGGTCCTCAAGCTTGAGAATTAGGAGATGTGTTAACAACTCCTCACCCTAATAATTGGTCTTGTTACGAAACCTATAAAATTGCTTCGGGCCAGGAATTATCCTTTAATGCGACCTAAGCAATGGAAAACGGATGTACGAAAATTTTGTTACAAGAGTGTAATGTGAATTGGGGAGAGAGGATATTTTCAAACCCACAATTGGGATTGACAATCTATATCAAGATGATAACGATAAAGATGTTAGAATAGTAAAAATTTCCACGTCAAAAAATTTTGTTGTTAACATCAAGGTGTTCCAGCACCGAAATATTCATAAACACATCTGGGCCAACTCATGATTGGAAGAACCGCAACAAGATTTATCACATATTCGTAGATAGGAGATGGCCTTCGAGTATCTTCGATATACAATTTTTCAGGGGGGGGGGGGTTTGACTGTGATACTGATCATTTTCTAGTAGTTCAAAAAGTGAGGGAAAGATTGGGAGTAAGTAAACAAGACGCCCAGAATTGTTTTGTGCAAAGATTAAGGTCTCAAACAGGTTTGCAGCATTGGAGAATTTAAATGATAGCAAGGGCAAAAACAAACATCAAAAACAATATCAAAACCTCAGCTAAAGACTGGCTAGGTGCATGAATGGAAGCAGCATAAACCATGGTGTAATGAAGTATGTTCACAATTTTTAGATCAAAGAAGCAGGTAGAAATGTCGTGTTTACAGGATCCAAACCAAGGCAATGTACATAAACTAGACAACGTAAGGAGTGAAGTAAGGAGTCATTTCAAGAACAAAACAAGCGTTATCTGAAAGCTAAAATTGATTAACTTTAAATTAACAGTAAAATAAATAATATCGGACACTTGTATACGGGCATCAGCCTAGAACTTATATAGTAAAGGACAAGGGTGATTTGGTTACAGACTCCCACAATATATTGGATAAGTATAGGAAACATTTTTCTCAGCTATTGACTTTACATGGTGTTAGTAATGTTAGGCAGACAGTAATATATATGTTAAGCTCAAAGATCGAAAACGCTCATTGAGCGGAAAAACGACCACAACGCCTTGTGGCATTACAGAAACAGCCACAACGCGAAATTTCGTGTTGTGGCTGTTTTTTAAACAACCGCAACGCGTTGTGGCATGTGAAGATATGCCGTGATGCGAAAGTCGTGTCGTGGCTGATAAAGGAAATGACCACAAGAAGTTCGGACTTCATAAAAATAACACAGCCACGACGCGATGTGAGACAAATTTCAACATGCCGAAGGGTCAGTTAGTGTCAGTGTTGTCAGTTAGCGAGTATCAGCTCTACTTCGTCGAATACTGCTCATAATGGGCCACTAATTGTTACTCCTCTCGAATTCCATGATCCTAGCCCACTCCGTTTTGCTCGAATCACCCTATTTTCTCAGTCTGCTCTCTGCTCGCTATCGAATCAAACCTCATATGCTCAACTGAATGCCCGTGTTCCAAAACAAGCCAACCATAGAGCTGAGGGGCGGAGACATGGTTTGAAAGCGTCAGTCAACCTCCCTCGACCTTCTTAGCTGTTCAAGCGTTTAACCACATCGTTGAGCTCAGTGACAGACGTCTTAAACCTTAACCGGAATTGCACTTACGCTATCGAGTATGTCGTCGCGTTTTAATAACTCGGCGTGGACAAACTGAGGGCCATTACTCAGGAGGCAATAGGCCTTTGTGAAGGAGCATAACATTGGATGGAAAGCTTCCTGGAATTCGAACCCGGATTGTTCATATCTAAGGCGAAGGCTCGCGCCAAATTGCGCACATAGGTGAGGCCGCCATGCATGGGGAAAGGGCTGACCGTGCCCAGTCTTTGCGTATTATACCATGGCATTCCAGTACAACTGAGGAAAAGAGCATGGAGAAACCTCTGCCAGGGGAAGTCGAAAAGTGCCAGTTGGGCACCATGCAGAATGTCAGCGTGGTCATATTTTGACAAGTTGCCAAGCCAAATTTGTCAATCTCGTTCTACCTTGGTATGGTTTAGGAGACCTGGGTCAACAGTTGTTTAGTGTAAGTATCTTCCAAGTTGCCTAACTAAGGGGTTCCCTGCATCAACCAGTTTTGATACGTACCTCTTGCTTGGAGACCTGGTGTGGTCGGTAAATAATGTTTCTCTCAAATCCTCGCGAATTTTGCTCGTTACCACTGCGCCAAGTTGCATTGGTAGCCATGAGAATTCACTTGGATTGAAGCACCTGCAGTTTCCTGAAATAGGTCCAAGCGGCGAAACACCAGATGGCACCCGCTTAATCCATCATAGGACCGATGTGCTGCTTATGTAACAGACCTCCGTTTCTGAAAGACAGGCCACTCCTTCTGTGCACAATAGGTCCCAATACTCCCAGTCTTTCTGCCGCTCTTTACTCACCTGATCGACGAGTCGCCCATGTCAGTCGCGTATCAAGGGTCACCCCAAGATAAAGGGCGGTACCGACCTAGAGGATTGCCACCCGAAGGGCTGAACTGCTCGGGGTGTCGGTTTGCGCTTACCGGCCTTAGTGAGAAGAATCGCACTACTCTTCCAGCCCTGATGGCGATCCTCCATTCTCTCAGCCACCGCTCTAAGTCGCTGAGTGGATTCAGTTCTTCATTAACAACTGTTACGTAACGAGATTAAATTTCATTTTATTGTTTCTTTTGTGCCGCACGCTGTATTACCAATTCCCTTTGCATCACTGTGCTAAAAATATCGACATATCATAAGTTGTGACTTGCATTAGTTATAAATTTTTACTGTGATTAACATTGTATTTTTATTGCAAATAATGTATAGAAAAATGTGAGTACTTACCTCGTCATTCTGTGTATTGAATTTCACGCTGCCAGAATGCGGATCATATTTCCTTACGGTTCCCACATTGCCTACGAAGTTCAACGGGACTGTTCCGTACTGTAGTACCCTGTTTTCCGAGTTGAGTCGCCACTGTCGCCATGTTGTTTCTATGACTATCGTCCGTGCGAGTGCGCCAATGTCACCGCCCCGCCTGTTCAAACTGTGCTCGATGTTGCCTCACCTTCCAAATTATCGTTCATGTTTATAATGTACACATACAAGCGCACAAACATACACAATTACATGTTTGTCCCTTTCTATTAAAAAGCGATGGCCCTAAAATGGTCCAACATTAGTACCTGATTTTTTTCACGATGAGACATCCCCTTGTGTGTTAACAAACCACAACATATTAAACAGAACACCAGGTTTTATCAATTTTATTCACGGCTACATGTTTCGGCTCTGACTGCGAACCATCATCACGCCTTATATATATATATATACTGATACAGGAAAAATTACATCCTACTCAAGACGTGGATCTCCCATTTCACATTAAAAGTACAATACACGTTTTAATGTATATGAAACATGGAGGATCGTCAGCCATGGAATGCCTGCGTATACATAAGTATCTTATATAAAAATGAAGGTTAAAAGACTAAAAGTTGGCAAGTTAATAAAATATAAAATTATAATGTATAAGTAGCAATATACTAGTTACAACTACGCTACCGGATGCAGTTAGGATAAGAATGAAATATGTAACCAAGTGCAGTATCTTTCTTTAGTATTATTTGAAGTCGTGTAAAACTAATCCGACGTTACTCTTGTACGGTGCCTCTACCAGACCCAAAAGTCGGATTTCTTTCACAGAATTTCAAATACATCTAAAGAAAGATACTGTACTTCGTTACATACTTAATTCTTAACTGGGTCTGGTATACTGCCACCTATATATTACATTTTTCGTTATTTCCTTCTTTACTAGGGAAAGTATTAGCAGTCCCTTTTGTCTCTCAGAGACGCTTAAAAACGATGTTGTTACAAATCATGGTTTATTTAATATCACTCTGCTTCCCGTCTGAATATATATGAATATTTCATTCAGTCTGTGAAACACTAATTTCTTCAAGAGCAAACAATATGTCACTGCCTTACACTATCTGTGTACAATGATTTGTAGAGTTTGGTTCTGAAGTGAATATAAGCTCCAAAATTCACTTCATCATAACTTGAGTCAAATAACAACATATGGCTTGCCACTTCCTTCTCCTGGACCTACTACTGTTGTGGACTTTCTCCATCAATCCGTATGAAGGTCATACCATATTCGCATTTGTAATTCAGTCATATTCCAAGTCATAAAATGATAAATTGGTTGGTTCTTGCATTATGAGTTTATCATCACCACCACCTTCACTGAAAAAGTGAACACAAACGGTCGCAGTTAATAACAACTGAAGGTGCATGTAACAGTACACTTACTGCTTAATGAAATGAGAGAGCAGTTGTTTAGTTACTGAAACCTTAGCCTCATTTGCTATTCCTCTGCGATTTCAGGCTTCCGCCTGCAAATGAAATATTCATTCTTCTGGGATTTTACGCAGCGTTGGCTGGTAGTTTCTTTCCGTACTGCTTTACCCTTGAAGATGGGAACAATTGGTTGTCCCGAAACGTCAGTTAACAACCAACGTTGATCTGCCCATTTAAAATGTTTCAACATACGCAAAAAAGAAAAAAAAAATGAATGATGGACTTCACGTTCCAGAAGACAGCCGTATTCATAGCCCATATTGCTAAGATCCATACACGCTTCGTAACAAATGCTTTTTAAAAAGGTACTTCGCGCATCAGTTGTACCAATATATTGATTTGATATCATACAGAATGTAATATAAACCCATAAAGCTAATTAAGTCGTGAGAATCGTAGAAAACTGCCACATACTCTGGTAAACAAACGCTAAGTTCCGTTGTATATATTGTACATTTTCCATGCAACTACATTACATATACAATACGCCATGCCAACTTGTTGCACAATGTTTTTTTTATTAATTAATGCTAAGACATGTTTCGACCTGAGTCCTTGACCATCTGCAGGGAGCTCGTGGGTTTTCCGATGTGTGCAGTTTATGTGCCAACTTACTTTGTGGCAGTTCACATATGTGTATGACATAATTAAAACCCTTAAAATCAGTTACAGATAACATAAAACTATATTCAGCTTGCACTGGTGTAATCTGTTGTGTCAAGACATGTGTTTGATCTTCCTTCAAATGAAATGGTCCTGCAATCCGGTTTCAGATTTTTCACGTTCCGGCTATTCATGAAGTACAGCCTATTCATGCACAGCCGGAACAAGAGGTATCTGCAACCGGATTCCGGGAATGTTTCATTTGAAGAAAGGTTAAACATAGATGTATGCACACAACAAATTACACCAGTGACTAATTAATATGACCTTATACCAAAAAAAATTAAGTACTTTTAACATTTTAATTTTAATCATACTTGTAAACTGCTATCGAATAAGAGGACACATGGAAAAAAACTACAAGCTCCCTGAAGATGGTCCAGAACTGAAGCCGAAACATTTCAGACTAATAATACGTAAGAACATTGTGCAACACAGTACTATACATTTCCATAATTTTATTTTTGTGTCGGGACCAGAGGCTTACCTGGATTTTGGAGCCGCTATGCAAAGCTTGTTATCGTGCCGTCATACTAGTGAGGCACACGGCCAATTTTTATGAAATTGTAGCAAATAAAAACTTTGTTTTCAACTAAAACAGTTCCATATCTTCAATCTCTACAATAAACCAATCGTTAGAAAATTTCACTCTTTACCATTCAGGTTTTTCTTTTCCTTTTTTTTCTGCCCTCACTCATTATGTTTCATTGTGCCGTATATTTCTGAAAGCGACAAAATTTTAATATAAATCAAACGTTAAAATGAAATAAAATATACACTTCATCAAACACAACTATATTTTATTTTATTAATTTAAAAAGTGGCCACCATTTAAATTAATAAAATATAAGACAGTTGTGTTTGATGAAGTATGTATTTTATTTCATTTTAACATTATACTCAATGGAACGGGATGTCCTCTACTAAAAAATAAATAAATAAAAACGGTCAGACATGCTGAAGCCTATTCACGCAAACTTTAGCTCTTGCAAATACTCATAAATTCCCCTAAACGGCAGATGGTGTTCAGTTGGGGTAAAATAACTGGTTATTATAGTCAGTACGCATTGTCACTGGACATTAAGTCATGTTGGTGTGAGATGTAGTGAAGCCACTGAAAATTAAGTGGGGGTGATAAAAAAAGGGGGTGTTGCAAAACAGAAGGTTTCCATCTACTTGTCCTCCTTCTTGTAACCTGTGTAATAAAAATATCAGTGTCTTTTGCTTTACAAATCTGTAGCAACTTCTGAGAACATGTGGGGTTGATACACCCTAAAGTGCACAACTTACTGCAATAGGTCTAAGGATAAGGTCTGTGTACCACAATGAAATCACAGGTTTTGCAACAATTTTTAGGTATTTCTCCTCTCCCATGCGTGCCCATCTAATTCCCTTGCACCTGGTCGTCCACATAACATATGGTCAATAACATGTTATCCTTATATAGTTTTTTTAATCCAACCTCCTTATATAGTTTTTTTTTTAACCCAGCCAGTCTTCCCCCTTAGGGCCACACATTACCCTCAACACCTTGTTCTCCAGTACTCTAAGTCTGTGTTCTTACCATAATGTGACAAACTAAGTTCCACATTCTTAAAAAAACAGCAGAAAAAATTAGTTTTGTTACACATATTAACTTTCCCATACACTTCACAGGAAACATACACTCAACCTTAAAATTAATATGCAGTCTAGGATGTAACTGAATTCTTTGATAGTGTCACAGTGGGAAGATAAAAATAGTTCATATGTTAATACACACAAAAAAATGGTATTGAATCTACGTTTATAAACACTGAAGCTATCATATAGCTGGGTTTAATACCTGGTATTCTTCATCAGTAAATGTGGCACAATGACATGTCACAATGGGGAGGTGGATGTACAGCTCCAACCCATTCATTATCTTGGTCCTAAAAAAGGGTGGGGATCGGCACTGTGCCCCAGCCACCAGAGTTGGTACCCAATTTCCCCTGCTGTGTCCTCACCTGTATTTTGGTGTTGCCCTGATGTTGTTTAAGCCACTTGATGTAATCACAGGACCTACCTTGCATTAAACAATGTTGATGTGCACCAACACCAAATTCAAGCTTCCCAAATTACCTGCTCTCCAATATAATTAAGATAGGAATTATGATAATGGTTGTTGACAGTTGGTTTGATACATGGTAAGGTATGGCAAGTTGTGGGCGCCAGAAATTATAAGTTTACTTGCTGGAGAGTAACACATGATGGGATGTGTTAAGTAGGTACTTACATGGGAAGGGATCATGTAGGAACTAACTCAGACTGAGTAGACTACAACAGCTTTCTCACAGGAGTATTACATGGCAATAACTCAGTACGTGCAGGTACCACATTGTTCAGCCAACACTGAACACAAAGCTCCAATTTCAGGATATATATTTCTACTACGAACTGCGAGTGATGATTTCTGTAATGATATTAACCAGTTGACAGACATGGGCAATTACAAAATGGCATCTGGAATAATCTGGGTTTGACGTGCATGTATTATTACAGTATCGCAGTAAAACTAGTTATGTTTGAAGTTCATATGTGAATTACACTTAGAAGTTATGTATTTACAAACTCAGCACTTCACTTTTTAATTCAGAGTACTTGAATTAAATAATTTCTAATTAAAATTTGGTTATAATGAATTTGGAATTGAGAACAGCAGTGATGACACGCCCGACTCTCCCCCACAACCAAATTGTCCTTAGTGTCCAAATATCCCATTGGCTAAATCCAAATATTTGAAGATTCAAATATGATAATTTCCCCAACTATTCACACTGGAATTCTTAAGATTTGCAGAAAACTCTACGCTCACGAGTGACACATATTTTGCATAAGGAGGTGAGATTCCATACTTAAAATATTAAACTGAAATCAAAGACACAGACACACCAAAAATAATTACATATACAGATGTTCAAGTAACTGATGATTCTGTATGGCAAGTAATTTTCTCAGACTTCATTGTACGCTGATGGCTCTGTAAATCATCTCAATTGTCAAATCACAAGCTTATGAGTACATGCATGACACCTGACAAGGGAAGGCTGACTGAATTAGGCAACTAATAAAAAAACTCTGTCAGTGTCTGAAGGTCACAGTACACCTAATGGTCATATATATATATATATATATAGGCTTCAGATTATATGCACTGTGCATACTGCATATGTAAAATGTATATTTTAATTTTTTTAATGGTACGCACATATTTTGCAATCTGTGAATTAACAAATGCAAGTGTCATTATTTATAGGGTGTTTGCATGGTACCCATGTTAAGTATATTCACAGTGCAATCCATAAGTTTTAGGACTGTTTTTTATAATAACAGAACTAGACCGATCTAACGGCCAACCCACTAACTCAGTACTATCAACCAACATCCATTTACCCACCGAGTTTCGTTCATTTATCTTCGATAGTGAATGAGTTATAACTTGTCTTGTAAAGTCGGTTTTCTTTATACGTCATGTATGGTGGAAATGAACAGAGTTGCCACAAAATTTTGTTTCAAAGCCGGTCTCTCTGTGATAGTAACACTAGTATTGGTACAAAACGCTTATGGAAAGGAGGCTCTGAATCGATCAAACATTTTTAGGTAGTACTCTCGATTCCGAGATGGAAGAAAGCTGGCAGATGACCAGAGAGGTGGCCATCCAAAATCGACTCACACTGAGGTAAAACATTGCTACTGTTGCTGATTTGGTCAAAAATGACCGTCGAATCGCATCAAGAATGATGGCAGAACCTTTGAACATCCCCAAGACTGTAGTTCTTCAGATTTTGAAAGAGGATTTGGGAAAGATAAAGTTGTGTCCATGTTTTGTTCCACACTCCTTGACAACTGAGCAAAAAGAAGACTGGGTCACACGTTGGCAAGACATATTGCGATGGCCAATACAAAGAAAAATTGTTTAACAAAATTATTATGGGAGATGAGACCTGGTGTTTTGCCTAAGACCCTGAAACAAAGTGACAGAGTTCTGAATGGGTTGGTGAGACATCCCCTCAGCCGAAGAAACTGAAATTCCAAAGATCCTGCATCAAGACCATGTTGAAAATTTTTTTCGACTCTCGAGGTGTAGTGCACAAAGTATTTGAACCAGAGGGAAAAACAGTAAATGCTGAATTTTATAAAGGAGTAATGGATCGCCTCCAGAAGCGCATTCAACAGGTTTGTCCAGCTGCGTTCTGCTCTCAAGATTTTTTTTGTTGCACAATAATGCGTCTGCCCACAAAGCTGCAATTGTTTGCCAATTTTTGACCCAAAAAAATGTTACAACCCTATTTCATACCCTGTACTCTCCAGATTTATATCCACCAGACTACTTTCTGTTCCCCAAGTTGAAAATGAAGTTAAAAGGACTCCACTTTGGGGATGTCGCTGAGATCCAAGAGGTTGTAACTGATGAATAAAAGGTGCAAAAAGAGGAATTTTCGGCAGCTTTTCAGAAACTGCACGACCACACAAAAGCCTGCATATATGCCAATGGAGCTTATGTTGAATAAAAAAAAGGTATGTGTCTTCCTCACATGTCTTCGACCTTTAAAAAAAATCAGTCCTAAAACTTTTGGACTGCACTGTGTATGTACCCGTGTGCAGGTACACCCATGTCCCATTACATGGCAGATTAAGTCAAAACTTCAAATCCCTTTCTGTATGCACTGTTGAACTCTGTTATAATGACCTCAGCTTGTGCGACACACTGTCTATAGCATTATGCATTCTGTGGCACAGATCATCTAGCTTCCGTGGTACCAACTAACTCCCTGTAATTCGTATGGTTTTCTGCTTTGCTTAGTATGACATACATTACAGGATCTACCTAAAATATAACAACATTGTCAGTCATCCATTCCAATATAATTTTCCATGACATAGGCTATTTTGAGTATTTTTGAGTATTCATCCACTTCCTCGCCCTTGAGAAGACAAGCCCTGTACTCTTTCAGGTAGATATATAAATTCCAGGCCTGGAAAATAACATCAGTAGTGATAATTCATTTTGTGCATGAGTTTCCATCTACGTTTCTACTCCTGCAGTTAAAATGAGATTGGTACCCTAATAACATGGCCACAGTCAAGAATAAAAGGAAGGTTATGAGTGTCAAAGGAAAAGTTAAAATGAGACAACAGAAAGAAAATGGAAAAAAAGCTAACGTATGTCTGGAATTTGGTCTTGCAAATTATACAACCCAAACAATCTGGAAAAACAGAACTGAAATTATAAGTGTGTTAACAAAAATGATCATCATACACCAATTCATTAAATTTTGTAAGTGAGAAAAATATTTGTGAAGGACCCAACTAGAAGGCAAAAAATTACTGAAGAATGTGGTGGTTTCCCCATTCCTTGATCTCCAAGTTATAACCTGGTGGGGAACCTGGCTTGAAGCTGCTGCACAGTATTCCAAAAATTTTGAACTCACTAAATGTGTCATCAACAAATTTGATGCGGATGAATCATACTGTAACAAAGAATTCCAATGACCAGTGTACTGAACATCTAATGCTTACATTTATTTAAAAAATGCCTCCATAGTTTCACGTGATGTTGAGTTTTCTCAGAATATATGAACATACTTGCCAACAACAGACAGGAATTTTTGTTTCAAAACTTACTGTACCAAAAAGTGATCAAATGTAGCACATTTAATTAATTAGTTTTAGTTATGCAATTCTAAGATATGCTATTCTCATTTTCTCAATCTGGATAGAAGATATATTTTTCTACCTTAATAATTTTAATATGACCAGTGGTAAATGTACTGGAAAACAAAACTGTAATTACAATGTAGATAAAAGAAATGAATGGATTCATTTTGGTGTGGGTGTTTTTTCAAGTGAAATTCCCTGTTTCTATGGCATACTTAAAAACTATTGGCATACTTCTGCATACACATTTTGGAATTCTGTCTTACATACAAAACTGAAGCTTCATTATACGTATCTACATAAATTTATTCTTCGTATGAGCCTATACAAGATGACAGCAAAACCATTTCATAGGGTACTTCTCTGAACAAAAGTTTTAATTTTCATTTAATAATAATAATAACAATGTATTAGTATATTTAGATTACCAGTGCCCTGCTCATTAATTTGAACAGTATTCCCTTGTTGTAACAGCTGCTTGCCCAAATCAGTCTCGCATGTTTCAAATGTGCCTCAGTTCAGGACTGTTATCATGGCAATACATGATACAGGTGTCTAGAAGGCTACTCAAAGCTCAGTAAAGCAAACATGTGGCTGGGTGCTTAGCAGAGTAAAATAAAATGTCTTGGATATGTTACCTGTATTCAAAGTAAATACTGCCAGAAAAATTAAGTTGGATTTTTGAGTGAAACGGCTTAATTCACAGCCATTTCAACAATTCGTACAAGTGGTGTTGCCACTTCTTCAACTAAGAACACATCTACCACTTCAAGTGGCATTATGAAAGACAGTTCTAAACATATCTGTATGCAGGCAACGCATTAAACTTATTTACTATTGACTTATTTATTTACTTCTTTAATTATCTGTAGTTTCTTCGAAGATACTTGCTATCATTCAATGTGTACGGCATAACACAGTATAATAATTAATGAATAATGCACTTCAAGGATGTGGTAAGTAGTAGTCATTGCATGGTCTGAGGCACTATCCTGTCACTTGAAGGGACTGAAAAAACCTAGAAACACATTTAAGGTAGATGGTCTCTGGACAAATATTTCAAAATGGGACCTTCAAAATACAACACAGGATTGCTACTCACTTGAAAATGACATTCAATAACTTAACTTGTACTCTGTACTGTCCTCCAGCAGCCAGCTCTTGTCTGACCATCAAAAAAACTGTAGTACGAGGGGTGTTAAATAATTTATCTACCTGAGTAAGAAAGAAACAACTTATCACAAAAAAATATTTTTTATTTTTCAATGTATTCCACTAATAACTCAATACACTTCGCTCACTTTTGTTGCAACGACTTTATCCCCCTGGAAAAAAAATCTTTTGATTGCTCTTCAAACCAGGTCGCGACTGCCTCCTTGACTTCTTCATCGCTTGAAAATCGTTTATCCCGAAGAAATTTTTTCATAACTCGGAATAGAAAATAATCCGAGGGAGCTAGGTCTGGACTGTAAGGTTGGTGATTTAGCTGTTGGAACCCACATTGCCAAATGGCAGCTTGAGAGTTTGCAGACATGCACACTGGCACGTTGTCATGAAGGAGCAGCACGCCTGCTGAGAGCTTTCCTCACTTTTTCTCTTTGATGGCCTCTCGCAAAGCGGTAATTGTGTTAGCATAGGTCTGTCCAGTTATGGTAGTCATCTGCGGGATGAATTCTAAAAGCAGAAGTCCTTTCTCATCCCAGAAAAAAGTTGCCATGACTTTGCCAGCAAATTTTTCAACCCTAAACTTTTTAGGGGTGGGGGAAGTCTTGTGCTTCCACTGCATGGAC